>JGI20160J14292_10000870_pt1 | contig 25988 bp, 24 predicted proteins | sample COG_10_FD_14292 | JGI IMG/M metagenome (IMG submission 14292) | reverse complement strand
GGTGAATTACTACCGAATTCAATTATCTCCATTGGTTTAAGTTCTAAATCATTGTTTTGTCCAAGTTGATTATCTAATCTAATTAAATCCTGATTAGAATCTAATATTTCATTTTCATTAATATTTTCATTTATATTTAATGAATCTGGATTCTTTAATAATGAATTACGTGTTATAATATATTTTTCATCTACAGTATATATTTCACTTCCAGCTGGTTCACCATCTTCACCTGTATTTCTCACTGTTCTTTTACCATCTATTGTTGTTCCCATTATTTGAAATTTCTTATCTAAAACCTCGCCATCCATCCATATCATGACAGTTGCACCTAAATTAGTATCATCTGATAATTCTGCTCTCTTCTTTTTAATACTATCTGTTATCAAATTATCATCTTCGGTAATATGCACAGGTTTATTCATTGGTTGATTTTCTAATTCTTTTTGCACAATTAAAATATCTTCTTTCATAGCCTCTACATCCCACTCTTTTCCATCAAAATAGGTGTTAACAACATCCATATTTGGGTCTAACATTTCTAATTTTTCTTTCAATAATATTGGGTCATTTGGTAAATTATCTATTAATTTTTCATTTTCTTCTTCTTTATATTTTGCTTCATCAACTATAGGTTGAATTTTATTATTAATCATTGTTTCATAATTTGATTTTGAAATTGTTTCATGCGTTTTATCTTTAACATTAATATTATTTTCACCATAAAATAATGATGTTAATCTATCTACGTTATCTTCTGTAATTATTCGAATTTGAACATTCATAGTTTTTAATTCTTGCATTAATAATTTAAATGCATATGGAACTCTTATAATACTAAAATCTCTACCAAATTTACTTTTCTGAACTATATTCATATTATTTTCAATATTTTCAACAAATTTTAATGGACCATCTAACATAGGACTTAAAAAAAGGTTTTTACTTTCATTGTATATTGCAATTGTTCCCGATTGATTACATATTGCCATATAATATTCATCACCTCGAACTAACATTGTTTCTTTAATAAAATTAGCCATACCATGAGCAATTAAACAATCGCGGTCCATTTCTCCTATTCTTAATCCACCATTATTTGCTCTTCCACCTACAGTTTGCCTTGTTAAAACCGAGCGCGGCCCTCTAGCTCTATAATTTATTTTATCTTTTGGCATATGCTTTAATCGTAAATAATACGTTGGACCAATATATATTTCAGTTTCTAATTGTTCACCAGTCATACCATTATATAAAATTTCATTTCCTGAATTATGATAACCGTTATTTGTTAAAACTTGACCAAACTCTTTTTGTTTCAGACCTTTATTAATAAACGCAGTGCAATCACCAAAACAACCATGCAAACAACTTGCTTTACTTATTAAAGCTTCTACAATATGACCAATTGTCATTCTACTTGGCATTGCATGTGGATTAACTATTATATCAGGTTTTAAACCATCTGCAGTGCATGGCATATCTTCTTCTGGTAATATAATACCAATTGTTCCCTTTTGACCAGCTCTACTACAAAACTTGTCCCCAATATCTGGAATTCTTGTTGCTCTTATTCTAACTTTTGCGATTCTTTGCCCCAATTCACCTTCACTAATAAAAGATTTATCAACTATACCTGTTTGACCCTTTTTACATTTAACAGAAGAATCTATAAATGTATCTGGTTCAACTAAACTAGTATTTGCTTTACCAATAACGATAGTTTTTTCATTTACAATACTATTTTCTTTAATAATACCTGTTATTGGGTGTAAATTACTGTAATCATATCCTTCTTTTAAACCATATACTTCATTATCTTGAATATTCATAAATTGTGAATCTATTTTGCCTCCTCCAATTTTGGTCGATTCTTCATGTTCTTCATACATATTAAAGTATGTAGTATTAAATAAACCTCTTTCTAATGAACCTTTATTAATAATAACTGCATCTTCTACGTTATATCCGGAATAACACATAATCGCAACTATGGCATTTTCCCCATAAGGTTGTTCTTCTTGCGTAAAATATTTTAAATAACGACTTTTAGTTAATGGTATTTGACCATAATTTAACACAAAAGCACTTTTATCTATTCTATTTTTAAAATTTGAATGATATAAAGAAACACCCTGTTTTCCCTGTCCACATGAAAATGCATTTCTAGGATAAGGGTTATTTTCAGGAAAAATAATTTGATTTGCCATGAAACCCAATATCAATGATGGATGAATTTCTACATGAGTATTATTAGAATTTATAATTTCTTCCAAAGTTAATGTTGATTTTGCAATTTTAATACCTTCACCTTCAGATGCATCAATATAATCAATAATGCCTTGAGAAACTTGTAACTTTTCTTCCGATTTAATTGTTAAATTAATATCTGAAATACCATATTGATTATATTCATTATCAAATCCGCAAAATATTTCTTTCCAATTTAAAGTATTATCAGACAAACTATCTTTTATTTTTTTAGAATTAAAACTAGGCTGATTATTTTCAATATAAAATAATGGTCTACAGGGTCTTCCAGCATCAACCCAAATTTGTATCTCATTTCGTTTCATATCAAATAAAATACTTGTATATGCATAAATAATATTATTTCTTCTATGCAATTTTAATGTTCTTACCAATGTTGTTGGAGAAATAGTCATCCCTATCCAACCACCATTCAAAAAAATTTTTGTAGAATTAGCTATTATTTCTAATGAACATTCTTCCAATAATAACATATTTAATTTTCGTAGATGCATGATATATGGTTTAGCTGGAACACCACTTGTTATATGTGTTGATGTTGAAAGATGTTTATGTAAACCTACATTACCGCCATCGGGTGAATGAATAGGGCATAATAAACCATATTGCGTTCCATTTAATAAACGCGGCGCTACTACTTTTGCACCATCACTACCTATATGCAGATTTGTTTTTCTTAATTGACACATAAATGAAAAATAAGATAACCTATTTAATGTTTGAACTATACCGGGTCTTTTTGTATGGCTATCTCCACCCCAATCACCTTTCCATGCTTGACGAAAACCTTTTTCAACAATTTTATCTTCAAATATCATATTTTGATTGTTTTTTATAATATTCATAAAATCTTCATCTTGATAAGAAATAGCAGAATTAGAATTTGCAAAAAAATATTCCTTATCAATAATTAATTCAATATTTTTTAATTGTTTTTTATAATATTCTCGAAATAATTGACTTATTAGAATACCAGCATGCTCAATGCGTTTTGCATTATATTTATCCCTATTTGTAGGTGGTTCAGCTTTAATAAATACTAATAATAGACGTTTTACAATATAACCTAGATAAAATGCTTTATGTTTATAATTTCTCTCACCTATATGCGGTAAAAAATAATTTGATAAAATGTCTTGAACATGATATTTAGATTTACCTTTTGTTAGTAATGCTAAATATTTTAATGCTGCTTGTTGGGTAAAAATATTACCGGCATCATAAACACTTGGTATAAATAAATCAATTAATTCTTTATTTTTTTCTAAATCTAATAAACATGTTTCTATAATTTCTTTATCTGAAATAATACCCAACGCTCTCATTAAAATAAATAATGGAACTGGTTTTCTTATATTTGGTATATTTACAACTATTTGATTATTTTCTAAAACGGGTGTTGGAGTAACAATTCTAACAGATAATGTTCTTATTGGTTTTGATAAATCTTCGGAAACCGAGCGAATCTCAGCTGCGTGTGAAAAAATCTCATTTACTTTATCCTTAATATATAAAATGTTATTTGCTCTCCCTTCTTGAGACATTATTACTTTTTCTTTACCATCTATGATAAAATAACCACCTAAATCATTTTTACATTCACCCATATTAAATCTCACTTCAGGATTTAATCCATTTAAAATACATAAATAGGATTGTAACATAATCGGAAATCTCCCTAACAAAACTTTTTCAATTGTATATGATTCTTCTATTTTTTGGTATTTATCGGAACCCTCACCTTCTCCTGTATCTTTTAAAATTACAAAATCCACATCAACATCATAATGAATAGAAAATGAGTAAGACATGTTTCTTAATCTTGCTTCATTTGGAAACATAAAATGAGTAACATATTCATCATTGATTTTATCATAAATAACTGGTTTTCCATAATAAATTTTATCGCCGTTTTTGCCACCAAAAAACATATTTGCAGTATATTTATATTGATTTGTTTCGGGGTCTAATTCGGTGAAGAATTTTTTAGGATTATTATACATCATTATATCCCTTAATTCTTTTTGAAAAAAATTATTATATGATTCTATATGATGCTTTACAGCTAAAGTTGGATTATCACGAAATAATATATCAATAAATTTAAAACTATCACTTGTATTCATTTATATATATATTTCTTTATTTATTTATTTATTTTTTATCTGAAATAAATAAATATTTATAAAATTAATTTACAAACTTCATACATTGAAAGAATATCATTATACGAGTTATGTATTTTATGTTTTGGACCCATTTTAATATTAAAAGCTTTATATATTGAACCACTTGTATATTTTAATGGATTTATATTTGTTTTCTTTTTTATTATATCTTTAAAATCATAAAATTTATTTTTCCATTTTACATTAAAAAACTTTGATTTACTATCAATATTATTAATTATTAAATTTTCTTTTATAACATCGTAATCATTTCCATAAGAATATAATGGATAATATTTTGAAAAATTATAAAATTTATTTATAGCTTTTCTAAATGTTATACCATCCATTTTAATTTTATTATTAGTAATTCCTGTTAAATTAGTTATATATTTTGATAATTTATTATTAATTTTTGGTTTTACATAAATATTTAAAGTATCTAATATTTTATTATTATTTATTTTTAATGCTGATATTTGTATGATTTCCCTATATTCATTTGGATTAGACCAATTTTCTTTTTGACTATTTTTCCAAGCTGTATATTCTGTATCAAATAATATATATTTCATAATATTTATATATTATTTTTATAATTATAAAATTATTTTGTTATTTTTTATTCTATTTTATTCTTTTTTCATTCTTTCACCAAATTTTAAAGCACCTGAAAGTTGTCTTTTCAATAAAGTAAATAATAATAAACCAATTAATAAAAACATACCAATAAAAGGCAATAATACTAAAAACCAAGATACTGAACCATAACCTTTACTACAAAGTAATTGTAAAATATATGTCCATAATAATACATATACAAGTTTTATCATAAAATATACTAAATTATGACAATCTGAATTTACTTTAAATAAACCGACACAATATTTATAAGGTGTTTTATAATTTTGAGAATATATAGCTAAAATACTTATTACCGAAATCAATAAATAAAATTGCGCGGCTGCACATAAATTAGAGAATTTTTTCCATAAATCCATATAAATTATATAAATAAAAAAATTATTGTTCATCCATTCTAGATGATTTTTCAATTGGGTCAGCTGATTCTATTCTCCTATCTGCATCCCAAACTCTTTTTAAATTACTTAATGAATTTATACCACCTCGTGTAGCTGTTAATAAACTACTTCCACCCAAATTTATTAGTTTTGAAGTGCCAATTCCATCAAATCCACCACCCAACTGGGCACCGGGATGACGCGATTGAGTTGTCTGTGGTATGACATCAGAATTTAATTTATTAAGTGGTGTTCCAGTGACAATTTCTCCCATATTTGAAGGATATTCGCATGCCTGATTTGCAAAATTTCCGCCTCTTTGTTTTGAACAACCTAATTGAACACCCTTATATCCTTTTTTATTTTTTGATTTTTTTTTATATTTTTTAATATAATTTGATTTTTTTTTGTTGCTTTTACATGCTGATTTTTTTTTATTTTTTCTAATATAAGCAGATTTCCTTTTATAAAATTTATTTTTTTTATATGAAGATTTTTTGTATACGCGTTTACCACCTTTTCTTCGCTTAATTTTTTTTGAACGCTTTCTATTTGCTTGCTTTCTATTTGCTCGCTTTATTTTTGAACTTCTTTTTCTTGTTGGCATATAAATTATATATAGAAATTAAAAAATATTAATTATATTAAGAATTATAATTTTTTATAAAATATCAACATGTGTTAACATATGTCTGCGACAACATAATTTAGTTAATCCTAAATCATCCAAAACTTTTCCTTCTGGTGTTTTCTCAACAGTAGTTTCCGTTAAATAAATCACTTCATTTTCGTCTAAATTTTTAGCAATTTTTTGTGCACGAACATTTTTTAAATAATATAAATATTTATCTGCTAAAACTTTTCCACAAGTAAAACATTTAATTGGAATAATCATATTTTATATATTAATTAAAATATAATTTATAAATCAATTTAATTTTTTATTATTTTAATTCTTATTTTTCTTTTGAGAATTTATTTTTATCTAAATTAAATTTCTTTCCTACAGGTCTTCCTTTATGAGGTTTATTATTTTTAAAATTATCTTTACTCTTATCAATTTTCAATATTTGTCTATTTAACATACGATAATAATCTGTTTCAGACGAAGCACCATTGCGTCTATGTTTAAATTCTGCATAATAATATTCATCAATATGTTTATATTTTTTTCTTATATCATCTTTATTAATTTGTCGATTAATTGGTAAACTTTTATTTATTTTTAATTCATTCTCTAAATTTCTCTTTTTTTTATTTGACGCTATTTTGTTATAATTATTCATTACAGTTTTATAAATATTTACGTCATGTGGACCATTTTTTGCCGTTCCTTTAACACAACGTCCCTTATTCCATCTTGTATCTTTTTTATTAAACATATGTAATTGTGAAATCATATACTCGTTTTTTTTATCATTGTCGCGGGGTGGAGTAGACATAAATCTTCTATCTATCAACTCATTTTCACCCTCATCTTTCCATTTTGGTATTTTACTTAAATTAGTTTCATCAATTTGCCATAAACAACAAGGATATTGTAAACAATTTTCTTCTCCAATAACCGTTTTATCTGAACAAAAGTCGGGTGAGTATGAAACACATTCTCTTGCAGTTTTCCACCATTTTTTACATTCTGTTTGGTCTGATTCAGATAATTTAGTTTTATCAAAACATTCATTATGAGATAAACCTTTAAATGCTTCTTTATGATGAGTCCATTTTTCAGAAGAATACTCTTCATTATTAGCAGTTGAAGAAACTATACCAACGCCTCTTGTATCTTTTCCAGTTCCCGGAACAACAGGTTTTGATGGTGTGGTATCGCTACCCGGTTCATTATATATCTCCCAAATTTCTCTTTCTTCTTCATTACCATTAGGATTATATGAATAATAATTATTTTCAGGATTTACTTTCTTCACATCAATAATGCCCTCTCCCTGAGTATCATTTTCTTTACGTATATTTGTTAGTGATGTATCACCCAAAACTTCATGACTTAAATACCATTGTTTATTTTCAGCGAAATTATTATCACAAATATTTCGTTCTTCTGTAATTGGTTTACCATCGTCATCTGTTTCAATTTCTCCATCAGCTCTTTTTTTAACATATGTTACTTTATTGCCGGGTGCATTTCTATCGCAAGTAAGACAATCATCGCCGGTCATACCTGGATTGTCACATGTGCATATTTTATTTGTGGGATGACAATAATTAGAATTACAATCGGTATTTTTTTCACATTCATCACCTTTATTTCCAGACCCATAACAACTTACACATTCACCATTTTCCCAACATTTACCTAAAAATGTTCTACACATCCATTCAGCCATACCATTTCGGGTATTACTGGAACTAGAACCCCACGCACCAAATCCACTAAATCCGGTAAATCCACCTCCCCAATCAATACCATCCCGACAATTCGAAAAGATATCATCTGGTGGCACCACTACACCAGATACAACACTTTCACAACAAGTTTTATCTTTATCTACTCCTAACCAACAATGACAATACCATTCTTTATTATTTTTCTGCCAAGTCTTATTTGTTTTCCAATCCCACGGAGGATATGAACCTGATTTTTCATTCCACAATCGTCGTTCCTCGGTTTTACAACACCCGTTTCTAGCACAAACAGGAACATCATCGCCTTCGTTAACATTGTCACCATTATCAACATCATCAGCACCACTTGTAGTCCATTTAAAACAAGTTCCAGCGCAATATGAACCTATTTGTCCAGTGTGATTTGGAACTTTAACATCTTGCAATCTTACTTCATGTCCTTCTTGTAATTTTTTTTTTAATACATAAATTTTTTTATCAAAATAATCATCCTCTTTTTTTGAAAAATTAAGGTCCAACACTCTAGCTAAAACAATGAATGATAAAATAACTAACATAAACAGTATTATTATACCTATATTTTGAACAATTGTTTTTACAAATGATATATTTGACACACTTTCTGGCAATTTAATACTTTTACTCATAGTGGGCATTTTCACTTTACTCATAGTGGGCATTTTCACTTTACTCATAGTGGGCATTTTCACTTTACTCATAGTGGGCATTTTCATATTACTCATAGTAGTTAATCCCTTATCAATATTAGATGATATCTTTGATGATATATTTGATGATATATTGGATAAAGAATTTGTTAAATTATTTTTTAGTGACATTAAGTATATATTATATTATAATTATATTTTATAAAGTTATTGCTCTATTAATTCATAACCCATTGTTGTTTTTGTAATACGATGAATTATTTTATTTTTTGTTATTTCTAGATGACATTGTTTGCATATATTAACTAAATTAGCTTTATGATTTTTTTTAAAGTGTCTAATATTTCCTAAATTATCTGCAAGTTCTTGGGGGTTTAAATGATGAACTTCTTCGCCGGATTTCTCACAAAATTCACATTTATTCTTAATTTTTTTAGAATTATATTTTGATGTTTTTCTTTCCAATATAGTTTTTTCATTTGGAAATAAATTATATCTTATATTATTCGCCAAATCGATAAACTCATCTGTTAAACCTAAACTTTTACAAACTTCCAATCCATACATATTATTACCTGCACCATCCATTAATTTACGTATATATATCAATTTATCTTCTTCATAATTATACTCCACCCTCATATGTTTCATATTTAATGTCTTAATGTTCTTGATTTTTTCACATCTCTGTAATTCGTGCAAATGTGTTGCAAAAATATAACTACTTTTCTGTTCAGATAATAAAATTAAACTTGCCGCAAATATACTTAACGCACTTTTTGTCTCCGTTCCAGAACATAATTCATCACCTAATATCAATGTATTTTCATTTGCAATTGATAAAATTGTTTTTAATTCACTCATCTCTACTGCAAAAGAACTTAAACCTTTAAACAAATTATCATTTCCCAATATTCTTGTTGATATTATTTGATACGGTTTAAATATAAATGAACTACATGGAACATACATACCAGCTTGAGCCATAATAGTGGTCATACCAATAGACTTAATTAAACTCGATTTACCAACAGCATTTGTGCCATATAACAACGTGCCATTAATATTTTTTCCTAAGCTTATATCATTTGGTTCATATATTTCTTCTGTATTAATGTGTTCTATTAAAGGATGTCTGATAGCTGTTGCATCAAAGAATGATTTATTTGCATTTATATCAATCATCGGTTTACAATAATTAAATTCTCTAGCAATATATGCTTTTGTAATAATAAAATCTATTAATCCGCAAAATTTAATGATAATATTTAATTCTTTTGAGTATTCTTTTAATTTACCAATAAATTCATTATAACATTGCTCTATCACTTCAAATAAAATATTACTACTTTGTAAAATTGAATCGTATAATGCATTTAAAGTAATACATTGGATTTTTTTATTACTTTGAGACGCTGTTGTGCATTTAAAATTTTCAACTGAAAATTTAAACTTTTGTTCCTTTTTATCATATTTTGAGATATATGATAATTCAATCTCTTTATTTTTTAAATCATTGATATATAATTGTAATATTGAACAACGCTTTGATGTGGCTTGTAACCATAAACCACTCTTCAACGTTTCATGTTTTTTAACTAAACTTTTAATTATTGATTTTTTCTTTTCTTTTTTTTCTAAAATTTTTGATAAATAATTTTGTATTGCTTGTAATTTTTGCTCATTTTCAATATGTTCTCTATGAATATTATCCAAATGATTAAATATTCCCTTATTGAAAAAATTGATAGGCTCTTTAATCTTTGTAATTTTTATTGCAATAGAAAAATTAATATATTTCTTTAAAAATTTAATGAATGTTTTACTCGTTTTTTTAAAATCATTTGATATATTTTCTACCATATATGGATAAATAGTAGAATGCGATTCAATAATTTTCATAATATCTATAAGAGTATTTGTATTAGAAAATATTTCAACAATTTCATTGGGATTGATTTTATTTAATATCATTTTTCTCTCTAACTTTTCAATATCTTTAATTGTATTTAATTTTATTCTTATATTTTCAAAATGTTCATAATTATTTAATATGTATTCAATGATATCATATTCTTTCATTAAATAAGATTCATTAAAAGTTGGATGTAATATATTATGACGAAATAAACGTTGTCCCATATTTGTTTGGCAACGATTTAAAAATTTTTCCAAACTTGATAATCTAGATTTTTGATATTGAGTCAGAATATTTAATTGTTTTAATGAATGTGTCGCCAAATATACCTTATCATCCGTTTTATCATATTCTGGTGGATTCAAATTCATGACTAAATTACTATTATGTTTTTCTACAAAATTTATTAAATAAATAAAACTTTGAGTCGCCCAAACATATTCATTCAATTGATAACTTTCTATAAATACATTAAAATCTATTATATTATAAAATTTTGTTAAAATTTGTTGTTGCCAAGTTTGTTTTTCACATTTTAAAGCTTGAATCGTTTTATCATTTAATTTATCATTTAAGTTAATATTATGCAGTTTGATATCTTCCAATTCAATAAATTGTAAAATATCATTTATTTTTTTATTATCTTCATAATTATGAATAATAATAAGTTCACGTGGGTTATATATTGACATAAATCTTTCTAATTCATCAAATACGCATGGTTCATGTAAATTATTTGCAGTATGTTTGTATTGAAATAATGTTACTTTTCCAGTATATATATCAATAGCTGAACAACCTAAAAATATACGAGGTGTTTTTTGAATAATGCTTTTTGTGAAAGTTTCAATCCAAATACAGGCAATATTATTAGTAATACTTTTTGTTTCAATATCAAAATTTGTCCCAACTGAATATACACCTAATTCAGCTCTTTCTTTTCCACCATTTATATAGTCATCTCCAATTTCATGCCAAACAACTACAGTATAACCCGCATTATTTAATTTTGGAATATATTTTTCTAGAGGCACAACTGTCCCATAACCAGCCATAACAACACTTTTTCTCTCGCCATCATGTTCAATAGTATTTTTTTTATCTGAAACAGTCATATCTAATATTTTTGAATACTCAATAATTTTACTATCTCCAATAATTCCATCCTTATTTTTTAAACCGTAAATTTCATAAAATGAACCACATTGCCATAATAATATAGTTTTATCTCCATATTTTTTTTCATATTCTTTCAAATATTTAAAATATGTTTTCATCATTGATTTCTTTGGCATATTTAAAATGAATTATATTTTTATATAATACATTTTTATCCTTTTATATTATTTTTTTAACTTGATTAGCTATTCCAATTATGCATTAAAATTTCTTCAGCATTTTTTCCTCCAGTGTTTTGAATATCGCCGGCTAAATAACGATTTATATACATTTCACGCAATAATTTCTCAGGAGCTTGAGTGCCAACCTTAATTAAAGCATTATTTACTAAAACAGATTTTATTTGTTTTAGTTTTTTCTTTTTTAGAAAATTACAATCTTTATTAATTAATCTTCTAGTTTTTTTATTTTTAATTAAAACAGCTATTTTTCTTGTTTTCGAATTTTTACCTAAAATAAATCTTTTCTTTATTTTTTTATTTTTTACTTTAAATTTTTCATTTTTCTTTTTTTTCTTTTTATCTATAATAAACGTTTCTTTTAATTTTTCTAATTTATTTTTTCTTATTATATTTGAATTATTTGATTGAATGATGGGTGTATTTATTTTTATATCCGTTATTTGAGGTATCGTTAATTCTTTTCCAAAGTTTGTTTCATCTACAAATGCAATAATATTACTATCCCTAATTTGTGATGTTTTATGAGGTTTTAAATTTAATAAAGGGTCTGTATTTTTTAAACTTTTTCTATATTTTGAATATAATGTTTTTCTTCCATTTTTTAATATACCGTAAGGTGGGTCTTGTTTAATACAATAATTATCATTTGTTTGTGAATTATGGATAATCTGTTCACGAGTATTATTTGTATTATTTGTATTATTTGTATTATTTGTATTATTTGTATTATTTGTATTATTTGTTTCTGTATTAACTTTTAAAATATTTTCTTCGGCGTGTTGTTCTTGCATATTTTCTTCGGCGTGTTGTTCTTGCATATTTTCTTCGACGTGTTGTTCTTGCATATTTTCTATTTTTTTTCGTTTTTTTTTACGATTTTTTTTTGTTTTTTTTTTAATTATGTCTTCCATAAAGTCTACCGCATGTTTATAATCACTTTTGAATAAATCATCAGAATCATCAGTATCTTTATTTTTTTTTCTTTTTTGTTTTTTTTTAAATTCTTTAATTTTATTAATCATTTTATCCTTTAACATATTTTGTTGTAAAGAATTAAAATTTGTTCTCAAACTATGACTTAACTTTTTTTTTGTTTTTCTTTTACCTCCTCGCATATTAAAAAATTCTGGATTAACAGAAATTCTTTTTGTAGACATTATATTAATTTTTTAAAAGAAAATACAATTAGCATTTAAACGTTTAAATAATATTTTAAATTGATATAAAATTAAAATATTTAATTAAAATTAAATAAATATGAAATTAAGTTCTACTAAATATTCAAAAAAAAAGTCTGAGAAAAAACATGAAAACCTTTCTTGGAAAATTATTAAAACTTATTTTAAAGATAAACATTTGACAAGATTGGTGCGTCATCAAATAGAATCTTATAATCATTTTATTGAACAGCAAATACAAGAAACTATTAATATGTTTAACCCCGTTAATATAGTTTCTGAACACGATAAAATCGAACATAACGGAACTCATTCATTGGAAATAATTATTACATTTGAAAATTTACAAATTTTCAGACCTCAAATTCATGAAAATAATGGTGCAACTAAAATTATGTATCCGCATGAAGCTAGATTACGTAATTTTACTTATTCATCGCAGCTAACATTGGATATCAATATTAAAATTGTAAAACTAAATGGTAAAGATTTAAACGAAGTGGAAACTGTATTTAAAAAATATCCAGCTATTCACATTGGTAAATTGCCAATTATGCTTAAATCAAATATTTGTGTATTAAATCAATATTCTTATAATGATACAAATATTACAAAGGAATGTTCTCATGACCCGGGTGGATATTTTATTGTTAGTGGTTCTGAAAAAACAATATTAGCACAAGAAAGAGCAGCTGAAAATAATATTATGTGTTTTAATATAAAAAAAAATAATAATAAATGGTCTTGGTTAGCAGAAATAAAATCAGTTCCATTAAATAAATGTATATCTCCTAAACAAATCAGTATAACTATTGCAACAAAAAATAATGGTTATGGGCATGTTATAGATATAAATATACCAAGAATCAAACAACCTATTCCTATATTTATATTATTTCGCGCATTGGGTATTGTTTCGGATAAAGATATTGTTAATTATATCCTACTTAATACAGAAGAAAGGTATCAATCAAAATTATTGTTTGGTTTAAAAGCATCTATTATTCAGGCTAATAATTATACAACTCAGGAAAGTTGTTTTAAATATATTATGAATTATGTGATGTATACACCCATTAAAATGACAAAAGAAGAAGGACTGAAAAAAAAGCGCGAATTCACGGAGAATGTTTTAAATAATGATTTATTTCCTCATTGTGCATCAAAAACACAAAAAATTTATTTCCTAGGATATATGATTCATCAGTTATTAATAACTAGTTATGGATGGAGAAACACAGACGATAGAGATTCATACAAAAATAAAAGAATTGATTTGGCGGGAACTCTTATTAATAATTTATTTCGTAATTATTTTAATAAATTGGTAAAAGATATGCAAAAACAAATTATCAGGGAGATAAATAATGGCTCTTGGAAATCTACAAATAATATTAAAAATATTATAAATGATACAAATATTTATAAGATTATTAAATCAACAACTATTGAAAATGGTATCAAACGAGCATTGGCAACAGGTGATTTTGGATTAAAAAATACAAATTCTTCTAAAGTTGGTGTTGCTCAAGTATTAAATAGATTAACATATATTTCAAGTTTGAGCCATCTTAGACGAATCAATACACCAATTGATAAAAGTGGTAAATTAATTCCACCGCGTAAATTACATAATACGCAATGGGGATTTATTTGTCCAGCAGAATCTCCAGAAGGACAAAGTGTCGGTGTCGTTAAAAATATTAGTTATCTAGCGCATGTTACGATAACAACATCTGATACACCATTATTTAATATTATAAATGATAATATAATTAAACTAGAAGATAATTTATATGGTAATTATTGGGATAAAGTTAAAGTATTTTTGAACGGTTGTTGGTTAGGTATAACAAATAACCCAATTGAATTTTATAATAAAATGAAAGGTTATAAATATAAAGGAATTATTAATATTTACACAAGTATAGTATTTAATATTCATTCAAAAGAAATATTTATTTGCAATGATGCTGGGAGATTAACAAGACCCGTATTTAAAGTAAAAAAAAATAAGTTGTTATTAAAAAAGAAAGATTTTGATTTAATAATGAACAATAAATGTGAATGGGATGAATTATTTACGAATCATAAATTTGATGAATCGATTATAGAATATATAGATGCAGACGAACAAAATAATAGTTTAATAGCTATGAAACCACGTGAATTAACTAAAAATTGTAAAAATAATATATATTATAATTATACTCATTGTGAGATACATCCTAGCACTATTTTTGGAATATTGGCAAATTGTATTCCGTTTCCTGAGCATAATCAATCTCCTAGAAATACATATCAATGTGCTATGGGAAAACAAGCAATGGGAACTTATACCACAAATTTTAAGCATAGAATGGATAAAACAGCATATGTTCAAACATATACGATGAGACCATTGGTTGATACGCGATTGATGAATATTATTAATTTACATAAAATACCCAGTGGATGCATGGTTGTAGTAGCTATTATGACTTATTCTGGATATAATCAAGAAGATTCAATTATATTTAATGAGGGTTCAATTAAACGAGGATTATTTTCTGCGACAGTATATCATACTGAAAAAGATGAAGATAAAAATATTCACGGTGATGAAGAAATTAGATGTAAAGCTGATATAAAGAAAACGAAAGGAATTAAATTTGGTAATTATGATAAATTAAATGAATTCGGTATTATTCCTGAAAATATGAAAATAGATAATAGAGATATTATTATTGGTAAAGTCGTCCCAATTAAAGAAAATAGAAATGACCATACAAAGGTAATAAAGTATAAAGATTATAGTAAAATTTTTAGAACAAGTGAGTCTTGTTTTGTTGATAAAAATTATATTAATAGAAATGGAGATGGTTATACATTTGCTAAAATTAGAACAAGAACATATCGTATTCCAGATATTGGGGACAAATTTAGTTCAAGACATGGACAAAAAGGAACTATTGGTATTATTTTACCAGAATGTGATATGCCAACAACAAGTGATGGTATTCGTCCTGATATAATCATTAACCCGCATGCTATCCCTAGCCGAATGACTATTGCACAATTGAAAGAAACCATATTGGGTAAAGTATTGTTAGAATTAGGATTATTTGGAGACGGAACTAGTTTTGGAGAATATTCAATCGAAGAAATATGTAATAATTTACAAAAATTAAATTTTGAAAAACATGGAAATGAGATATTATATAATGGTATGACTGGTGAACAATTGCAAACTGATATATTTATGGGTCCAGCATTCTATCAAAGACTAAAACATATGGTTGCCGATAAAGTTCATAGTAGAAATATTGGTCCTATGGTTGTGCTAACTCGTCAACCAGCTGAAGGTCGAGCAAGAGACGGTGGTTTGAGATTTGGAGAAATGGAGCGAGACTGTATGCTTGCTCATGGAACAGCAAACTTTATACACGATAGAACATATAAATGCAGTGATAAATATGTGTCGCATATTTGTAATAAATGTGGTTTGTTGGCAATATATAATGAAAAAAAGAATATATATTTGTGCCAACAATGTGATAATTATACTGATTTTAGTAAAGTTAAGATTCCATATGCATTTAAATTGTTAATGCAAGAGTTGATTACAATGAATATCGCTCCTAGAATTATTACTTAAATTCGTTAAAATAATATATTTCACTTAATATATTATTTTATAATGGAACATTATTATAATTTATTAGAAATAAATTCTACAATGTCAATGAAAGATATTAAGAAACAATATATTAAATTAATGCGAAAAACTCATCCCGATAGAACTGGTAAAGATGAACAATGTAAAAAAATAACAGAAGCCTATCAAAAAATTGCACAATATAAAATAAATTTAAAAATGGACGAAAAAACTTTAATTCCACTTGGATTTACTGAATTAGGTTTTAAAACTAATCCATTGCCCATGGAATATGTAAGACGTAAAATAGAAAGGTCAACAAAAATTTGTGATAAAAATAATGAATTAATGAATAATGATACTCTAGAATTAGAAGATAAAAAATATAAGAAACGTGGTATATTTGAAAAAGTTTTTGACTTTTTTTTTGATTATGACAGTTCTGATGATAGCGATGATAATTCTGATGATAGTGGTAATGATAATCAAGAAAATAGTTCTTTATAATTAATTAAAATAATTAATTAAAATAATTATGTATAAATGAAATAATACCGGAAATAACATCTATTACTAATGCTATGTATGCTTTTTTATTCGAATTAAAGGCTAATATTGCAAAAACAATCCATAATACACCGTGAACATTTCGTGTTTTTGACCACCAAGCTTTTCCTCCAAAAAATCCAATTTGTTTATTTTTTAAACTCTGATAAAAAAAACTGATACCAATTATTAATGCAGGAATACTTAATAAACGCAATTGTTCTCTAGAAGCTATTTTAGCTATATATACAAATAATATACGAACTGATAAACAAGCAAATATAAATAATAACATTCTGTTTGTTTTTTCCATTTAATTTATAGTTAGATTAAATATCAATCAATATACCTTTTATGAATTCATTTGAAAGGTTTTCGGGTATCTCTTTAAAGTCAATCAATTTTTTGTTTCTCTCAAAATGTTCCATAACATTCTCTTTTTCTATTTTTTCTCTGAGAGAATTTTTATCATTCCACAATTTAAGCGCGGTTTTTTTCCCACATTTATTAAATACCCTAGGAATATTATCACTTTTATCTCCTAAAATAATTTTACAGAACAAATCACATTCTGCATTACCAGATGAATTCTTTTCTGTTCTAATAGGTTTAAATTTTAATGTAAATATATCTGTTTGGTCATTAATCAATTGTAAATAATCATGGTCCGCAGTAATAATTGTAATTTTTACATCGGGTATAGTATTAATTAAATGTTTTGTAGCAATAGCAATGCAATCATCAGCTTCTAATTTAGGATGATATAGAACATGTTGTATTCCAGCTTCTTGAAATAATTCATCATAAGCCATTTTAAAGAAAGGTTGTCCATGAAAATTAGTATAATCTCGATTGGCTTTATACCCATCAACGAAATCATTGCGCCAAATATTACTACGAGAACAATCTTTACCTACAATCATTTCAGCATCCTTTAATTTTAATTTTTTTGGAATTTCTTTTATTTTTTTTATAAAAGTTCTTTTAAAACTTGAAACAAAATCTTCATTTTCTATAGGTTTTTCACATAATGGAGTATCTTTTTTTGCTATTTTCCACCACGCCATTATAGCATAATATCTGTAAAATACGAAATAACTACCATCGATGAAAATAACATTTTTCATTGCTTAGATTTTTATATTATTGATATTATTATATCATATTAGAAAAATAATATCAATTTAATAAAATGGGACATGGTTGTCAGTATAAAAAAGCAAAAGCTAAAATGAGATGGAAATGGAAGAAAAAGCGTATTCGTAGATTACAGCGTAAAAGACGAAAAATGCGAGCAAGAGCAAAATAATAAATCATTTCCATTATGTATATATGAATAATTTTACTAATAAAATGAAAAACATATTTGATAATAAAGCAATAGAATATGTAGATTCTTTAGGTTTTAGCAAATTTAAAAAAGAAGTATCTTTAGAAAAAAGAAAAGAACAATCTGAAAATATAATGATAAAATATCCAAATAGATTACCAATAATTTGTGATGTATCAAGAAGATTACCTAATATAGATAAACATAAATATTTAATACCAGATGATTTAAAAAGTGAATCATTTATGATTGTGATTAGAAAACGTATTAAACTTGAACCAGAACAAGCTATGTATTTTTTTGTTAATAATAAACTATTATCTACGAATCAGTTTATGTCACATGTCTATGATAAACATAAAGATGAAGATGGTTTTTTATATGTTTATGCTTGTGCAGAAAATACATTTGGCTAAATTTATTCAATAAATAAAATATATTTATTTATTATATAATGTCACTATTGAAAACTGTGCGAACAACATATGAAAAAACTGGTAATAATAACGTTGGACCAACGGCTGATAATACAAGTAGAATAGCTTTAATGAGGAAACTTCAAGTGAAAGCTGGTTATGGTGATAAAAAAACCGTTCAATTATGGGGATTAAATAATGTGGATAAGGATGGAAAAACAGTTGGTAATAATAGTGGTGTGAGCGGTGATTCTGGAATAAGAACATACTTTAGAGGTATTTTCCCAAGAATGTCTTTTTAATTTTTACCCTTTTAATTTTCACTTTTTAATTTTTAAATTTTTTTTTAAATTTTTTTTTAAATTTTTAAACATTAATATCTTATAATATAATATATAATGTTTCAAAAATTATTAGTTGAATTTTTAGGGACAGTCTTTTTCCTTTATGTTATATTATCTGTAGGACATCCTCTTGCTATTGGTTTAGCATTAGCAATAGCTATAATGGTTGGTGGTAAAATTTCGGGTGGACATTTTAACCCCGCGGTCAGTGTAATGATGGTTGCTGCAAAAAAAATAAGCATGAATGATGCTGCTCCTTATATTTTAGCTCAAATTGCTGGTGGTTTAGTCGCTCTTGAGTTACATAAAAGAATATAATATTTTTAATAATATATTTTAATATAATTAAAATATATATATGCCTAGAAAAGTAAAGAGAAAAAGAAAATCTAAAAGTATGGGTAATAAAAGATTTAGACATAAAAGGTTATCAATAAAATTAAAGCGAAGATTTCCAAAAAAAAGAACTAGAAAAAATAGAAAAAATAGAAAAAAAAGAAAACAAAAGGGTGGCGGACCATTTGATTGGTTACTTGGTAAAAAAAAAGAAGAAACATATAAACCTACCGAAAGTGAAACACCACAACAACAAAATGCTGCAAAGTTAGTTAATGATGAAAAAACATTTGGTGAGCAAGTATTCGGTCAATTACAAAAATTAGGTGATAATATGACAGACCTCCAAAAAAATATTACCGGTGAAGCAAACGCTGCTCTGAATGATTCTATGAAAAGTATGTTGGCCGATTTAAATTCTATGAAAACACTTGTAAATAAAATGGTGCAACCATTTAAAAACTTTAATGGTAAAAAATGTCCATGCTGCAAACAACCAATAAATATTACAGAAGAATTATCTAAACAAACTCAAGCCGTTTCTACAGAAAGCGTTTCTCCCGAAAAACAATTAGCTACGAACCCATTATTACAAATGAACAATTAAATACACCCGTTAAATATTTAGAATTTAAACATATAGTATAATATATATGTTTAAATTTGTAGTTATTGCAATACTATTAATAAATTCTATATTTTGGGGCGTTTATCCTGTAAATGAGTATTCACCTCATCAAAAAATTTTAAATAAATTTTCTTTTAATTTTAAAATAACACCGTTATTTCATATTATCATAGGAACAATTTTTTATTTATTAGCATTATGCATTTCTCATTCATATATTTTATAATTAACAACTAAAATCAATATTCTTTATGTCTTGCGTTCTATTTCGCATATAATCAAAAAATTTCCAAAATTCAATATGTTTACCATCACTACTCACAATATCTAAAAAAGTTTGACATTTCTTTTCTTCACATAATTGTTCCAAATTACTAATTCTATTTATAATTGCTGCATCTTTACTTATGTGAGAATTATTAATTGTTTCAACATTTTTATCATATATTAATCCCAAATCAGCAACATCTTTTTCATGTTTTAATCTAGCTTGTTCTAATTCATAATTATAATCTTGTTGTTCTTTTAGTTTTAATTTAGATAATTCAGTTTTTCTGTTTTTTATATGAAGATTTGCTATATCTTTTAATTCTAATGTTTCAATAACTTGGTCGCCATTACTATCTAATCGGTCATACAATTTTAATATCATATTAAATTTCTCTTGGTCATAATCGTTTGGACATGTTAATTTTTTTGATGCACCGCTTCCCATTTTAAATAATTAATCTTTTAATTATTTAAATACTTTTAATAAATTAAATTTTCATTTCTTTTCTCAAAACTTTCCATAATAAATAAGCTAATAAAACACCAAAACTAACATTAAATAATTTTGCAATAGGTTTATTTTTTAAGTTTAATAATTGTTTTTCTTTATTTTTATTATTTTTATCAAATAAATTTGCAAAAGTTTCTGTGGCATGTTTTGGACAATTATTCATAGATAATCCACTTATAGGATTTTTACTAGTTCCTCCATCCGCTTTAAAACTACATGGATAGAGTTCAGCAACATCATTAACTGCAACATAATGTGTGTCACGGGTATATTCATGATGCCAATTACTTTCTTGATTACTATTACCATTAAATTTAATTGTTTCCATATTTAATTTAACACAACCGGGTATAGCTGGTGCTGAAATAGAATCCATAAGTTTCATTGGATTAAAATGACCTAAATTTTCAATCATAGCAGGAATTAATCCCCTCATGCCATGTAAAGCTCCTAAACCCGGAATTTTCCCCGTTGGTAAATTATCAATATATACATAACGATTTCTTTTTGCTCTTTCCCCCTCACCACGCCATTCTTCCAATGTTTCATCATTACCTTCATTTCCTGAAGCGTCTTTTTCATTTCCTGAAGCGTCTTTTTTATAATATACAAAATCACATCTTTCCCCATCTTTAAGATATTTGGCCCTATCTCCACATGAGGACGCTGATTCCGCGCCCACCATACCAGCATCATTATAAAAGGCTGTCAATGGTCTCTTTGTATCTTCAGAAGTTTTTACTGGATAACATTTGCCCATTGTTTTTAAAAAAAATTTATCTCCCAATGCTTCATCTCTCCCTTCTCTATTTATTTTTGCATTAGCATGACCAGCGCCAGTAATTAAAATTTGACCATAATTAACCAATCCTGCTATATTTTTAACCATTGCATCCATACTACCTTCTGGACTCATGCCTAAATTTTCTGGAGACATTACATTTTTATGATATGGATATGTCTGACCAGTCCAAGTATGTTCAAAATGGTCATTACTATTTTGTGCTTCATCATTTGATAATCCCTCTCTTAACATATTATATAATATAATTAAATATAATAAAATAATATTTATAAAAATAAGTAAATGAATAGAATAGTGAGAATTAATAATTTGATACATCCTATATCAACAAAACAAATAGAATTTAAAACAAATCATTTATACAAAAATAATGAAATTCTGCCTATAAATCATTTTCCAAATACACAAAAAATTTGTCGTATTTGCCTTGAAGATGATGATGAAGAATATATTTCCCCCTGTTTATGTAAAGGCACACAAAAATATATTCATAGAGAATGCTTAAACAGATGGAGAAATATGCATCCACATGATAGCGAAAAAAAAAATTCTTGTGAAATTTGTAAATATGAATTTAAATTTTATAATAGAGATAAAACTGATTATTCAAAATATTTAATAAAAATTAACTATATTTATATTATTCGTTCTATGTTTACTTGGTTTACATCAATGATGTTTATTTGGATAGAATTAACATCTGATTTTTTTATAATAAGAACATTAAATTTTTATAATTATAACAATTCAAAATTACTTATTATATTTCGTCAACCAAGTAGTAACAATATTTATTATACAAATTATATTTTATTTTACTTACCATTATCATTTTTTATTTTAGAGATGTATTATGTGATAAATTTTTATTTACAATGCTATAAAATTTTTAAAAATACAGACTATAAATTTATAATGAACTGTTATACAAATAAATATATTTGTCAATCATTCTTATTTTTATATTATTATTATTCATTTTTAATAATCAATGATTTACCTTTTACATATATTTATTCCAATTGTTTTACAATTATATTTAATATATTTTATAGATTAAGTTTTTACAAAAAACATAATGAAGTTATTTCAGATATAATTTATGAAAAAAATTTTAACGAAGAAATATTATCATTTGAATATAATCCATTATTAAATACGCAATATAATGAAATAACTGAAAAAAAAGCACAAGATATAAATATTTTAGAAAATAGATATATTTCAAATGAATTAGCTTCCGATAATATTATGTCAGAATATTCTGATATGAATAGTAGTTATACAAGTGAATCATCTGCTCATTCTAATGAAACATTTTTTAATCATGGAGAAACAAAAAATGACGATAATACTGGAATTATGAATATTTGTAATTTTAATACTATTTCGTAATTAATACATAATAGGTAATAAATTATTTTGTAAATTATAAAATAGATATACACAATATAATGACATGCTTTTGGGATGGGATATTAAAATCACTAAAAAAAGAGGACTTGCAATATTGTAATTATAAAGAGCCTAAAAATCCCAAAAATTTTATAATATTTTTAAAAAAAAATAAAAAAGAAATGAATAATGTATTGTGGCAAAACAATACATTAAAAAAACAAGAAATTAAAGAATATTTAGATTGGATTGACGAATATGATGTTAATGATATACCAAATGGACATTTAACATCTATTTGTGACCCTTTTTTATTACTTATATGTGAATTATTTAGCGTAAATATAAAACATCAATATAATAAATATACCATTTTATATAAAAATAAAAATAAATCTAGGAAAACATTAATCTTTTCATCAAATAATGGTCATTTTGTTTGTTCTAGATAATTAAGGAGGTTGGGCTTTACCACTTGTAACGTCTGATGCTTGTTCTTGAATAGCTTCCATAGCTGATTTAATCTTACTATTTTCCTCTGCTAATTTTGTTACAGCTGAAGTTGCTTTAGTTTTTACTGATACAATATTATTAATAATATTACTTTGTTCTGCTTTTAATCTACTTAAATCCGAATCAACTTTTCCCATTTTTTCAGTTTCAGCATCTGTCATATTTTCGTTAATATATTGGCTTTCGACATTTTCTTTCATAATATCATATAAAAATAAGCTAATTATAAAAAAACTTATAATTAGACACATTACAGTATAACAAATTTTGATCATATAAATATTATAAATATTTTATATTTTATTAAATAAAATATTTATTAAATAAAATATTAGCATCCCTGTCCAGATGTATCAATATCACCACCTACCGCAGGGTCTAATCCAGTATTTTCTGAACCGTCAACTTTACCACATTGGGTATCTGCAACATCGTCTTGTTCAGCCGAATCCCCTCCTTCTTCAGGCCAAGCTTGTTTATATAATGCTTTTTTTAATTTATTGAATGTTGAATATTCTGTTTCTAATTTTATCTTACTTTCTTTCAATTTACTATTATATGTATCTCGCAAATCAGATAAATTATCTTTTTCAAATGCTGTAAGTAAACCTAGATTTTTATCTAAAATTTGTTCTTGACATTCTTCTTTTTTCATTAATGTCTCTTTTTCTGTTTTTAATCTATCATATTCTATTTGTTCAGATGTATCCAATGTTCGTTCATCACCTTCTACACTCCATACAAATTCATTATCACACATACCCTCAAACACCGGTAAAAAATGATTTAAAAATAATCCTAATAAAAAAAATATTAATACAATATAAATTATTTGTTCCATTAATATATTAAACTAATATAATTTATAAAAAGTTTTATTTTCTATTTTATATATAAATGTATTGGTCAAGAAAATTTAGAACATCTAATTGTATAACAAATAATGGTTGTAACTATATAGGTATTCCTAAAAATGATAAACGACATGCTATTCACTACAATTTATCTGATTGCGATGGAGATTATTCTAAAATTAGAAAAAATCCTAGGGTTAGAAATAATAAAGAAGAAATGGAAGCATTAAGCAGTATGGGTATGTTTAATGATGTATATAAAAATAGAGTAAAGGTAGACGGTGATGCCAAAGTAAAATGTAACCGCAGTCTTATACATATATATAGGAGAAATCAACCAGCACCCAGAAATACTAATGGGAGCGATGAGAAATATAGTTATTCATATAACGAATTTTTACGCATAAAAAAAATGTCTTATAATAAAAGATTACCTACAAAAGAGGCTACTGATAATACATTTCAAACAAGCGGATATGGTGGTAAATGTGACGTATGTGATGATAATGCTGTTACAAAAAAATATAAAAATAGAGTTATATGGAAACCAAATAATAAAAAATATGGCGTGCAAGGTGCAGTATCAAGTAGTTCAAGAATAGATAGATTAAAATTAGAAACTATAAGAAGTTCCAAACGTTGTGAAAATGATAATACAAAATGTGGTGCAAATTACTCTGCTGGTAAACCAAGATTTGATGGATATATTTTTAATAAAGACCATAAAGAAAATTGCCATAATCAGCGTAAAGCCAGAAGTAGAGTAAGAGGGAATACACAAAATATGGGTGAGGTTACTTGTTATTAATTATTATAAATTTTTATTATATATTTATAATAATGCAACATACTTATACAGGGGTTTTCGATTTATCAAGGGGGTATAATCAAGTTGTAAATAATGAATATTATACTAGATTTACTAATCCTTTTTTAGATTTTAATTCAAATAATATTGATAGTGAATGTAAACAAATAGGGAAAAATAGTGGACAATTTGCAAAAAAAAATGTATTGCCAATTAATCATTGGAGAAAAGAAAAAATTAATGGTAAAGATTGTCCAACAAACCAAATTATATTTAAAGATAATTTAGCATTATCAAAAGAAAAATCATGTAATATATATTGTAAGAAAGCTAAAAAAAACAATCCAAATTACATATTTTCTCATTCAACATTAAATGAAAGGCGGAATAGAACTTATAATCAAAATTTAAAATTAATTACAAAACAAAATATTCACAATAAAAATCAATTTGTTACACCAATCCATCCAAATAATGAAACAATTGTCAAATATTCAAATCCAACATTCCGTAAAACAGGTGCTGTTAGTTCGCGAAATAGAATATCTGCCCTTAAAAATGGAAATAATAACAAATATACACGAAGTAACATGTATAATAAACGATGTGATAACATATTTGCTTATAATAAAATAAAAGATGCTCCCA
>JGI20160J14292_10000850_pt1 | contig 26277 bp, 31 predicted proteins | sample COG_10_FD_14292 | JGI IMG/M metagenome (IMG submission 14292) | reverse complement strand
TTAAATTTTAATTCAAAATTATATTTTTAAATTTTAGTAAAATATCTTTTTAACTACTTTTTAACACCTTTTTCTTTTTATATATTCGTTATTATTTTAAATGAAGATAAAATTTCAAAAATACCAAGGAACTGGAAATGATTTTATAATTATTGATAACTCTGATTTATCTTTTCCATCAGAAAATTATTCATTGATTAAAAGACTTTGTGATCGAAAATATGGAATCGGTTCTGATGGACTAATATTAATTAACCCTTCTAAATCATCTGACTTTTCAATGCGTTATTATAATTCAGATGGGAATTTAGGTTCAATGTGTGGTAACGGTGCTCGTTGTTCTGTAAAGTTTGCTCAAAATCTTAATTTAATAAATGACAGTACTGTTTTTAACGCCTATGACGGCAAGCACGATGCTTCAATTTTTGAAGACACAATTACTATATCTATGAAGCCAGTGAGTAATATTAAAAGTTTTAAAAATGATCTTTTTCTTGATACCGGATCTCCCCATTATGTTAAAATTGTTAAGGATTTAGAAAAAATTGATATTACACAAAAAGGCAGAGAAATAAGAAATAACTCTGTATTTAAAAAGGAAGGTGTTAATGTAAATTTTGTAGAAATTATTTCTGATTCTAAATTTAATGTTCGTACATATGAAAGAGGAGTAGAAAATGAAACACTTTCTTGTGGCACTGGAGTTACAGCTGTGGCCATAGCAATGTATGAGTTGAAAAAAACTTCGTTAAAGAAAGTTGAAATTATTACTAAAGGTGGAGATTTAGAAGTAGAATTTAATAAAAATTCAAAATGCTACAATAGCATAAAACTTACAGGATCTGTAAATATGGTCTATAAAGGAGAAATTCAAATTTAGAAATGGCAAATAAACCAATATTTAACAAAATAATCTATGTTGGATTAATAAGTTTTTTATTTATACTCTCAGCAGTTATTTATAATTATTATAATACTTATTATGCTGAAAACACAAGTTTTGAAGAAGAAAAAATATTTATTTATATACCTACTGGATCAGGATTAGATAATTTAAAAAAACAAATTTTTCCATTTTTAAAAGATTCTTCTACGTTTTTTGATGCAGCCTATAAAAAAAAATATATTTTAAATATTAAAGCAGGTAAATATGAAATAAGAAAAGGATTTTCAAATAAAGAAATTTTAAATTCTTTGAAATTTAATAATCTCCCTGTAAAAGTTACCTTTAATAATATTGAAAGGTTAGAGAATTTAGCTTCTAGAGTTTCCAAATATATTGAAGCAGATAGTTTAAGTTTAATTCATTCATTTAATGAGAAGTTATTTTTAAAAACAAACAATTTAAATATTGAGTCTGTTTTTGCAATTTTCCTTCCAAACACGTATGAATTTTATTGGAACACAAGTGCAGACCAGTTTCGTGATAAAATGCTAGATCAATACAATTTGTATTGGAACAGTTTAAGAAAAGAAAAAGCAAAATCATTAAATCTAAGTCCTATTGAAGTTTCTGTTTTAGCTTCAATAGTTCAAAGAGAAACTCCAAAAGTTGATGAAAGGCCTACTATTTCAGGAGTTTATTTTAATAGATTAAAAAAAAGAATGAAACTGCAAGCTGATCCAACTGTTGTTTACACCATCAAGGAAAAAAATGGTTTTGATAAAAAAATTCGAAGAGTTTTATATAGAGATCTAAAAATAAAATCTCCTTATAATACATACATTAACAGAGGATTACCACCTGGTCCAATTTATATGCCCGATTTTACATCAATTGAATCTGTCTTAGATATGGAAACTCACGATTACTTGTTTTTTGTAGCAGATGTTAAAAGGCCTGGATATCATATTTTTGCTAAAACTTACAGGCAACACAATAAAAATAAACGTCAGTATACTAATTGGCTTAAAAAAAATAACATTAGAAGATAAAACATTGATTATCAGATAATTAATTTTTTATGTATGTTTGCGGCATATTTAAAAATTGATTTTAACTTATTATTGACTTTAATGCATAGTATTTTCAAAAACAATTTAGTGTTATCAATATTATTTGTATTGAACACTTNTTTTACCTCCAACAATAACAAAACAATAGANAGTTCATATTTTGATCTAGAATACATTGTCTCAGCTGATACAAATATTGAAATCCCTAATTACATTTTTTTAATTAATGATTATAATGGCTTTAAAGAGTTACTTGGGTTTAAGGAATCAAGTGGGCGCTACAATCGTATTAATAAATTTGGTTTTATGGGTAAATATCAATTTAATTTGAATACTCTTAAAATGTATGGAATTAAAAATTCTAAAAATTTTATTAATAATGCAGAGCTTCAAGAAAGAGTTTTTTTAATCAATGTTCAAAGAAATAAATGGATATTAAGAAAAGATATAAAATGGTTCGTTGGAACTACGATAAATGAAACTAAAATTAGTGAGTCTGGCATAATTGCTGCAGCTCACTTGGCTGGACCAGGGAATGTAAAAAAATATTTACGTTCGGGTGGGAAGGATGATAAAAAAGATGCTTTTGGAACATCAATATCTAAGTACATCAAATATTTTCAGAATTTTGATTTGTCAATGGTTGAAGCAATTAGAAAACCAAAAGTTTAATCGCTTTGTATTAAAAAAATAGCAGGTCTTTTATGAATGTCAACTTTAGTTGATTTCCAATGTTTTACTTTTTTTGTTTTTATATATTCTGTCTTTAAAGTTAAATCACATGCTATACATAATTTTGTTTCAGGTTTTAGTGTGCTTACAAGGGTAGAAAAAAATTTATTATTTCTGTAAGGGGTTTCCATAAAAATTTGAGTTGTAAATAGTGATGTATTTTCTAAAATTTTTATTTTTTTCTTTCTTTCGCTTATTTCTATTGGAAGGTANCCATTAAACTTAAAATTTTGACCGTTCATACCTGACCCCATAAGAGCTAATAATATTGAAGAGGGACCAACTAAAGGAATAACTTTAATTTCATTTTCATGTGCTAATCTTACAATTTGAGACCCTGGATCTGCAATTCCTGGACACCCAGCATCTGAAATTAAAGCAATATTATGTCCACTAAAACAAGGATTTAGATAGCTATTAATTTCTTTTTCAATAGTGTGCTTGTTTAAAATAGAAATATTTATTTCAGATTGATTTTTATTTGGTGTTATATTTTTAATGAAGGCTCTTCCTGGCTTTTCATTTTCAAAAATGAAATACTTAGTACTACTAATTAAAGTTTGCTGATGTTCAGGAAAATTAGATTTAGACTCTCCGAGTTTATTAGGAACTAGATAAAGTTTTCCTAAACTCATTTAATATATTTTTATACTGTAAATTTTTTGGACAGATCTTCAACGTATTTTCTAAATTGTTTATCTGTAAAAGACAAATTATCAACAGTTTTACAGGCATGGAGGACGGTAGCGTGATCTCTACGACCTATTTGCGATCCGATACTTGCAAGTGATGCTTTCGTGAATTTTTTTGCAAAGAACATTGCTAATTGTCTTGCTTGAACAATATGTCTTTTTCTTGTTTTGGATTGAAGAGTAGAAACATCCATTTGAAAATATTCAGAAACTATTTTTTGAATATAATCTATTGAAACTTCTCTTTTAGTATTTTTAACAAATTTCTCAACAACTCCTTTTGCTAATTCGATGGTAATTTCTTTTTTATTAAAAGATGATTGTGCTATTAATGAAATTACAGCACCCTCAAGTTCTCTGACGTTAATTTTAATATTTTTTGCTACATAATCGATTACTTCATCAGAAATTTCTACGCCGTCTCTGAAAAGTTTATTTTTTAAAATAGACACTCTAGTTTCATAATCAGGTCTTTGAAGCTCCGCAGATAATCCCCATTTAAATCTGGATAGTAATCTTTGTTCAATATCTTGCATGTCAACAGGAGCTTTATCAGATGTTAATATAACCTGTTTACCATTTTGATGTAAGTGATTAAAAATATGAAAAAACACATCTTGAGTTCCTGTTTTACCAGAGAAAAACTGGACATCGTCAATAATTAGAACATCAATTATTTGATAAAAATGAATGAAATCATTTCTATTATTTTTTTTGACTGAATCAATGTATTGTTGTGTGAATTTTTCAGCAGAAATGTATAATACTGTTTTCTCTGGAAATTTTTCTTTTACATTAACACCAATGGCATGAGCTAAATGTGTTTTACCTAATCCAACTCCTCCAAAAATTAATAAGGATTAAATGATGTTCCACCAGGCTTATTTGAAACAGCTAAGCCCGCTGATCTTGCAAGTCTATTTGCATCTCCCTCAAGAAAATTTTCAAAAGTATAATTTGGATTGAGTTGAGATTCAATTTTAAGATTTTTAATCCCTGGAATTACAAAAGGATTTCTTAATTCGGTTTGAAGATTTCCAATCGAAAGATCAACTTTTTGAGATGGTAAATCTGTTTTATATTGACTGGGTATTTTTTCAGTAAAAGGACTTAGGTTACCAAATGTATTTTCCATCTTAATAACATATATTAATCTAGCATTTTCTCCAAGTTCTTTATCCAAAGCAAGCTTTAATAATTTCACATAATGTTCTTCTAGCCATTCATAAAAAAATTTACTAGGAACTTGGACACTAAGTATGTTGTTTTCGAATTTAACTGGTTTAATTGGTTCGAACCAGGTTTTATAGGCTTGAATCTGAATATTATCTTTTATAAATTTAAGACAGTTTTCCCAAACAGATTCAGCTGTAATCATTATAAACTATTGTTTTTAGTTGTTGAAAAATCAAAAAAATTTGGTTAAACTTTATTGATAATTATTATGTAACAAATATGTGCAAATTTTTATTAAAAAAAAATCATTTTGCTATTGAATATTAATTATTTTTTGCCCATATTATAACTTGAGCATGAATAAGATTAAATTTAAAATTTTTGGAAGATAAAATTGATATTTTAGTGAGATATAGTGAAACTGATCAAATGTCATTTGTATATCACGGTAACTATGTTAAATACTTTGAGATGGGAAGAATAGCTTGGTTAAAAAAACTAGGTATTTCTTACAGGCAGATGGAAGATGATGGTATTTTACTTCCAGTAATTGATGTTAAAATTAATTTCAGAAAATCTGCTCTATTTGACGACAAACTTACCTTAACAACAAAACTAAAGCGAACTCCATCTTATATGATTGAATTTGAATACAATATCAAGCGAGATAAAGAGTTGATAACAAATGGATACACAAGATTAGTTTTTTTAAATTCTAAAACAAATAAACCCATAAGATGTCCAAAATTTATTTTAGATAAAATTATTCTGGATAAATAATTTTAAGTTCATCTTTTCCTATTTTATTTCTAGATTTTATTACACCCTTAATTTTTGGACTGGGCAATCCATTATTTAATTTAAAATCATTTGTAAATATTCTTGCCTCATCCCAAATATTATTTTTAATAAAAAGATCTAATGTTTTTTTACCACCTTCAATAATTATAGATTGAATTTTATGTTTATGTAAAATTTCGCAGATGAAATTTGCTAAATTATTTTTTTTGTTAAAATTATTAATAACTATAGTTTTAGATTCATCGTTAAAAATATTATAATTTTTACCAAGTGAATTTTTATCATCAAGTATTATTCTTACTGGATTTTTTCCTTTAATATGTCTCACTGTCAAAGATGGATTATCACTAACAACAGTATTATATCCAATTAATATTGCATGCTCGACAGACCTCCATTCATGAACTAATTGTCTGCTTTCAATACAACTAATCCAAAATGGTTTATTTTCAGATTTTCTAAGTGGAGCAATAAATTTATCTATGGATTCTGCCCACTTTAATATTATGTATGGTCTTTTAAAAATATTAAAATGAAGAAAATTTCTATGAAGATTTTTACACTCCTTTTCTAAAACCCCAAAAGTAACTCGAATGCCCTTATCCTCTAGGTATTTAATCCCATTTCCATTTACTTTAGAGCTATTATCAATTGTTCCAATAATAACTTGACCAATTTTATATTTACTTATTAACTCAACACAAGGAGGTGTTTTTCCATAATGAGAACATGGTTCCAATGTTACATAAAGAGTAGACCCATTTAAATCTTGTTTGTTTTTTACATTATTAATTGCATTGACTTCTGCATGGTTTCCTCCATAATCAGATGTTAACCCCTCAGAAATAATAAGATTATTTTTTAATATTAGACATCCTACAGAGGGATTAGGATAATAATTGGATTTATTGTTTTTAGCAAGATATATACATCTAGACATATATTTCTCATGCTTTTTCAACTTTATTCATAAATATTCTAAAGGTTTTTAATAATATATATGACGTATCTTCACAACACAAAAATACTTTTAAAATATGAAAGTTAAAGGTGATTTTTTTATTAGAAAAATTAAAGAAGAAGATAATCTAGAAATACAAGGTATTTTATCTAGTGTTATGCGTGAATTTGATGTTCCAGAAACAGGGACTGCATTAGCAGATCCTGAATTAAAAAACATGTTTCAATCTTATCAAGCTTATAAAAGTTCGTATTATGTAATATTAAAAAATAACTCTTTAGTGGGAGGAGCAGGAATTTCTAAGCTTAAAAATTCAAATGATAATACTTGTGAGCTACAGAAAATGTACTTTTTAAAAGAGGCTAGAGGTAAAGGGTTAGGGAATTTAATGATAGATCTATGTTTAAAAAGTGCACTTGAATATGGGTTTGAAAAATGTTACATAGAAACAATGCATAATATGAATAAAGCTCAATCATTATATTTAAAAAAAGGTTTTAGTTACTTGCAAAAACCATTAGGAAATACAGGCCACTGTTCATGTCCTATATGGATGATAAAAAATTTATAATGACATTACTAGAGTTCAATAATTTATTTAAAAGCAAATTAATTTCAAAAGTTGATCAAAATGAAATTGATGAGTTTTTTTTCTGGCTAATTGATCATTATTGTAATTATAGTAGAATTGAATACATATTGAATCCAAATTTTAAAATCTCCAAAACACAACAAGAAAATCTTACAAATTCAATTGATTCTTTATTAAAAGACATGCCAATTCAGTATGTAATTGGAGAGACTAATTTTATGGATTTAATTTTTAAATTAAATAAAAGTGTTCTAATTCCCAGGCCTGAAACTGAGGAGTTAGTTAATTGGATTATTAATGATGAACATAAAAATAAAACCATATTAGATATTGGGACAGGAAGTGGGTGTATAGCAATAAGTTTGTCTAAAAATTTAAAAAATTGTAAAGTGACAGGTTGGGACATAAATGAAGATATAATCAAAATTGCTAATCACAATGCAACTTTAAATAATGTAAATGTATTGTTTGAGTTATCGGACATAACTAAACCATTGATTATTGATCATAAATATGATTTAATAGTTTCTAATCCACCATACATTACACATAAAGAAAAAAAATTTATTTCAAATAATGTAAAATATTTTGAACCACATACTGCTCTTTTTGTTGAAGACCATGATCCTTTATTTTTTTATGAAAATATATTTGATTTTTCAAATTCTAATTTAAAATCTAATGGTTTTTTATACATAGAAATAAATGAAAATTTCTCTAAAGAAGTCATAAAGCTTTTAAAAGATAAAGGATTTTACGATATTAAACTCAAAAAAGATTTTAGATTAAAAAATAGAATGATTAAGGCAGTAAAAAAATGAGTTCGGATAAAAAAATATTAGAAAATCTTAGAAATGAATTACATAAGCATACTCATCTTTATTATGTAAAAGATGCTCCAGTAATAAGTGATTATGAGTTTGATTTAATGTTAAAAAAATTAATTGAGCTAGAATCAAAATTTCCACAATTTTTTGACTCCAATTCTCCTTCTCAAAGAGTTGGAGGTAAAGTATCCAAAAAATTTAATAATATAAAGCATGATTATCCAATGTATTCATTGGATAATTCTTATTCTAAACAAGACTTAGATAGTTTTAATACAAGAATTTTAAAGAAGATACCAAATAGTGATCTAACTTATTTGTGTGAACTTAAATTTGATGGTGTATCTATTAATTTAACTTATGAAAATGGATATTTAGTTACAGCTGTCACTAGAGGAGATGGTGTTTATGGTGATGATGTTACTGAAAATGTTAAAACTATTAAAACAGTTCCATTAAAACTCAAAGGAAATTATCCACAAAAATTTCAAATTAGAGGAGAAATATTTATTGAACTGAACGATTTTAATCAAATGAATATTGAGAGGGCTGAAAACGGATTAGAACCGTATATGAACCCCCGAAATACAGCTTCTGGAAGTTTGAAGTTGCAAGACAGTTCAGAGGTTGCAAAACGTCCATTGAAATGTTTTTTATATCAAGTTGTTTCTGAAAATGATGATTCAAAAACACAATACGATAATTTACTTTCAGCTTCAAGCTGGGGTTTTAATGTTTCGGATTCATATAAGCTCTGTAGCTCAATTGACGAGGTCTTTGATTTTATAAATCGATGGGATAAAAAAAGAAATAATTTAGATTTTGAAATTGACGGTATAGTAATAAAAGTTAATCAAATAGATTATCAAAAAACCTTAGGATTTACATCAAAGTATCCAAGATGGTCAATCGCATATAAATTTAAAACTCTCCAAGCTTCTACTTCACTNCTATCTATTAGTTATCAGGTTGGAAGAACTGGCGCTATAACTCCAGTAGCAAATTTAAGTCCTGTTTTGTTGGGAGGGACAATAGTAAAAAGAGCNTCCCTTCANAATGAGGATCAAATAAATAAACTTGATTTACATTTAAATGATCACGTTTTAATTGAAAAGGGTGGAGAGATTATTCCAAAAATTGTAGATGTTCAAATTGATAAAAGAAATCTTTTTTCAAATAGAATTTCATTTATTTCTAAATGTCCTTCTTGTCAATCNGATTTATCTAAAAATGAACTTGAAGCTCATCATTATTGTGTAAATTTCAATTTTTGTCCTCCTCAAATTACAGGCAGAATACAACATTTTATATCTAGAAAAGCAATGGATATAAATGGAATTGGAAATGAAACTATTCAGTTAATGTTTGAAAACAATCTTATTACAAATTATGCTGATCTATACACTTTGAAAAAAAATGACTTATTAAATTTAGATAGAATGGCTGAAAAATCTGTTGATAATATATTTAAAGGGTTAAATGATTCCAAAAAAATACCTTTTGAAAGAGTTTTATTTGCACTTGGTATTAGGTATGTTGGTCAAACAGTATCAAAAATCTTGCAAAAAAATTTCAATCAATCGATAACTTAATTTCTCAATCATATGATGAATTACTTATGGTTGATGAAATAGGAGAAAGAATTTCACAAAGTGTAGTTGATTTTTTTAAGAATGATAATAATATTTTAAATATTAAAAAACTTAAAAAAAATGGATTACAATTTGAAAGTAATATAAAAAGTAATGTAAGTGATGTTTTAAACAATAAAACCTTTGTTGTTTCAGGTATTTTTGAAAATTATTCAAGAGATCAATTAAAAAATGTAATTGAACTAAATGGCGGAAAAAACCTTAGTTCAGTAAGTTTGAAAACAAATTATTTAATAGCTGGCGATAAAATGGGGCCAAGCAAATTAAAAAAAGCTCAAGATTTAGGAATTAATATAATTTCTGAACAAGATTTTAATAAATTATTGAATTAAACCTTGATGTTTTCTGAGTTTTCTTCAATAATATTATTTGAAAAATAGAAATCAATTTTTCCTAGATTTATTCCAAAACAGCCAACCTGATTAATTAATACATTTTTGTCATCAAGGTTTTTTGTTTCTATTGGTTTTTTTAAAAATGTATGGGTATGTCCACCAATTATTAAATCTATGTTCCTTGTTTTTTTTGCCAACAATAAATCACACATTATATTTTTATCTTTTGAATAAGAAAACCCCAAGTGAGAAAGACATATAATTAAATCACAATTATGATTAAATTTTAATTTGTTTGTAATATCAGTAGAGATTTCGATTGGGTCTAAATAATTTATACCCTTGTATAATTTTTTTTCAACCAAACCGTTTAATTCAATTCCTAATCCAAATACTCCAATTTTTACATCATCAATATTAAAAATTTTATATCTGTCTATTTTATTTTCAAGTGCAGTATTGTTAAAAGTATAGTTTGAATTTAAAAAAGAAAAGTTGGCATATTTTAAAGATTTAGCTAATTTTTCAATACCATTATCAAACTCATGATTTCCCAGAGTTGATGCATTGTAGCCCATTTTACTCATCAATTTTAATTCAACTTCACCTTCAAAAAAATTAAAGTAAGGAGTGCCTTGAAAAACATCACCTGCATCAAGAATTAAAGTATTAGGATTTTCTTTTTTTAAAGAGTTAATAAGATTTGATCTTGCAACTACTCCACCGCTATTTGGGTTTATTGGGTCATTTTCAGGAAAGGGATCAATATGACTGTGCACGTCATTAGTATGTAAGATTGTGATTTTTTTTAAACTATTTGAATAAGTGCTTAAACCTGTTAATGGTAATGTTAATCCAAAAATTGTTGATGACTTTACATGCTTTAAAAAATTTCTTCTCTTCATTCTGATCTAAAAATTCTGTTATCAAGTTTACCTTCTATAATATTTTTATTTTTCATAGATTTGATCAATAGGTCTCTTAAATTCAATTTTAAATTATATAATTCTAAAGGATCTTTGAAAAATGTCATTTTGTCTCCACCCTCTTGTAAAAAATTGGAAGTCAAAACATAATAGCTTTTGTTTTTATCAAATTTTTTTTTATTAATAAATATTTTTTTATTTGTTTTATTAAAAAATTCAATCTCTAATCTTGAGCTAGGATGTGCTAAGTTTTCATTGTTAAAATATTCAACTAATTCAATAACTTTTTCTCCTTCAATTTTAACAACGGTTGCAAGGTTTTTCCATGGCATTATTGTAAACAAATCATGTTGAGTTATTTTTCCTTTGTTTAAAGTTCCCCTAACTCCACCATAATTAAATAATGCAAAATCTATGTTATTTGAAGTTATTTTATAAAATTCAGGATTACATTCTTCATATAAAATATCAGCAATTAAATTACCTAGTGTAGATTCTAATTTACCATCACGAATACTGTAAGATTCTTTACTAAACCCTACAGTTTTCTCTAATGTTTTGATTTTATTTCGAAACGGTTTTATGATTAATTCAATTTCAATATCAACGATTGAATCTTGAACTTTAATATTATCCTCATAAGAAATATTGGAAATAGTATATCCTGAACTTGAACAAGAAAATGAAAATAGAGTTATAATTAAAACAATTATTTTCAATTTCATGTATTTATTGTAAAAACTAGTAATCAATTCTTAAATATGTAATTTAGCAGATCATTAAAGATATGATATTTAAATCACTACATGAGAGCCTTGTTAAAAAAAAGATTAATAAATCATTAGAACTTTTAAATGAACAGATAAGGATTAAACCAAATCCTGTAAAAACAATTGGCTGTATCATTGACCCTTTGTTCCCTGTTGAGGTTAATAATTTCATAAAACTAGTTAATAAGATTGGTTTGAAAGAGAAAGATTTAAAACTTATTACTTTCCAAGAAAATGAAAATGGATTTAATATTTTCTCAAATATGAATGTAACTCCAAAATCAATTTCATTTACAGGTAATTTAACAGGAAAAGATTCTTTAGAATTTATTTCTTATGATTACGATTTGTTAATTAATTTTTTTAAATCCAACAATGTTTTGACTCTTTTATCATCAAAAGTAAATGCTAAATTTAGAGTTGGTTTTAGCTCTGTAGATTCCAGATTAAATGATTTAATGTTTTCGGATAAAATAAATAAATTTAAAGAATTTGATAGTGAATTAATTAAATACTTAAGAATAATTAAATAATGAGTTTATTAAAAAAACTTAAAGGAACTGGAGTCGCTGTAGTTACCCCTTTTAAAAAAGATCTCTCAATAGATTTTGATGCTATTAAAAATATTGTTGATTATCTTGTCAATAATGGTATCAATTATATCGTTGTACAAGGCACTACAGGAGAAAGTTCTACTATGACAAATGATGAAAAAATCATTTCTAGAAAAGCATTTGTAGAAGCTAATTATGGCCGTATTCCATTAGTTTTAGGTTTGGGTTCAAATGACACAATGTCTCTGCTCAACCAATTAAAAGATGCTGACTGTAATGGATATTCTGCAATTCTTTCAGTAACTCCTTACTATAATAAACCTTCAATGAAGGGTTTATACAATCATTTTTCTTTATTAGCCCAAACATCAGAATTACCAATTATCTTATATAATGTCCCCTCTAGAACAGGCTGTAATATGCTTCCTGAAACTACTATCAGATTAGCAAAGGAATTCAAAAATATAATTGGCATCAAAGAAGCCAGTGGAGATTTAAATCAAGTAAAGCAATTAATTTCAGATTGTCCAGATGATTTTTTAATTATTTCTGGAGACGATGATACTGCTTCTCAAACTGTGTTAATGGGTGGAGATGGGGTAATATCAGTTATTGCAGGTTGTATTCCAAAAGAATTTTCTGAAATAATTAATTTATCGATTCATAAAAATGAGTTAGAATCACAATTAAAGTTTAAAATTATAAAGCCATTATTAAATTATTTATTTGAGGAAGGAAATCCCTCTGGAATTAAGGCTGCATTATCATTCTTGAATTTATGTGAAAACAACTTAAGACTACCTTTAGTTCCAGTTTCAAATCAATTAAATGATAAAATTGAAAATTCAATTTCTACAATAAAAAAAGATTATTAAATCGTTTAGAAAAAAATACTAAATTTGCCTGATGCAATTAAAAAATAAAATACTACTTATTTTTTGTCTAATATTCTTAAATTCTTGTAATGAATTTCAAAGAGTTTTAAAAAGTGAGGATATCAAATTAAAGTATGAAGTTGCTGAAAAATATTACGAAGCTCAAGAATTTAGAAGGGCTTCAAGATTATTTGAACAAATTCAATCTCAATATAGAGGAAAACCTCAGGCTGAACGTGTAACTTTTTTTTATGCAAATTCATTATTAAATACTAAAAAGTATATTGACGCAGGTTATCAATTTGAAAGTTTTATAAAAGCATATCCATTAAGTCAAAAAGTTGATGAAGCAGCATATTTAGGAGCATATTCATATTACAAAACTTCACCGGTCTTCAGCTTAGATCAAAAAGAAACTCTTACAGCAATTGAAAAACTTCAAGAATTTATAAATTCTTACCCCAATTCTGAAAAAATGTCTGATGCCAATGTTTTAGTTCAGGAATTAAGGATAAAACTTGAATATAAAGCTTTCGAAATCGCAAAACAATTTAACACCATTAGAGATTATAAATCTGCTATAATTGTTCTTGATGATTTTATTTCAGATTACCCAGGTACTCCTTACAGAGAAGATGCATTATTTTATTTATTAGATTCCTCTTATGAACTTGCTGTAAATAGTATAGATTCAAAGAAATTTGAAAGGTTTGAAGATGCGAAAAAAATTCACAAGGAATTAATGGAAACCTATCCTGAAACTAAATATATTGACAAATCAAATAAAATGATAGAGTTTATAGAGCAAGAAATTACTACATTTGCAAAAAACGCTACAGTACAGTAAAATTAAACAATATGGATTTTAAAAAAACCGATGCACCATTAGAAACTATCACTTATGATAGAAACGCTATTGATGCTAAAACTGATAATATATACGAAGCTATATCAATTATTTCTAAGAGAACTATTCAAATAAATGAATCAATTAAAAAAGAATTATTAGACAAATTAGAAGAATTTGCTAGTCCAACTGAAAGTTTAGACGAAATATTTGAGAACAAAGAACAGATAGAAGTTTCAAAGTTCTATGAAAAACTTCCTAAGGCTCACGCTATGGCTGTTGAAAATTGGTTAAAGGAAAAAATATATTACAGAAATACTGAAATTAAAGAATAGAAATGTCTATTCTAAGTGGTAAAAATATCTTACTTGGAGTTACAGGTGGTATTGCTGCTTATAAATCAACTTATTTAGTTAGACTTTTTAAAAAACAAGGAGCAAATGTTCAAGTTTTAATGACTCCTAGTTCAAAGGATTTTGTAACGCCTCTTTCCCTTTCAACATTATCAAATAATCCTGTTCTTTCTGATTTTTTTGATCCTAAAGATGAAAATAAGCTTTGGAACAACCATGTTGAATTAGCACTTTGGGCAGATATTTTTTTAATTGCCCCAGCCACATCAAACACTTTGTCTAAAATGGCTACAGCAAGGGCAGATAATTTATTATTAGCTACATATTTATCTTCAAAATGTCCTGTTTATTTTGCGCCTGCTATGGACTTAGATATGCATAAGAATTTGGCTAATCAAGAAAATATCCAAAAACTAATCAGTCATGGTAAAATTCATATTCCTGTAAGTTCAGGGTTTTTAGCTAGTGGATTAGAGGGTGATGGAAGAATGAAAGAACCTGAGAAAATTATAAGTTTTATCATTAATAATATTAAGAAAGACTTAATATTATTAAATAAAAAAATATTAATAACTGCTGGACCTACATACGAATCAATTGACGCGGTTCGGTTTATTGGTAATTTTTCATCTGGAAAAATGGGTTTCTCTTTAGCTAAAACTGCGGCTAGTTTAGGTGCCGAAGTAATCCTAATTACTGGTCCAACTAGTTTGAATATAATTGATGATAATATTTTTGTAATTAATGTTGTTACCGCTGATGAAATGTTTTTAGAGGTAAAAAAACATTTTAAATCAAGCGATATTTCTATTCTTTCTGCAGCAGTTTCAGATTTCAAACCAAAAAACAGATCTAAAATTAAAATTAAAAAACAGAATTTAGATTTACTTTCAATTGATTTAGTTGAAAATATAGATATTTTGAAATATTTAGGTGATAATAAATCTAATAAACAAATTCTTGTTGGATTTGCTCTTGAAACAGATAATGAATTTCAAAATGCTTTATCTAAAATTGAGAATAAAAATTTAGATGCAATAGTACTAAATTCTCTTAACGATAAAGGAGCTGGATTTGGACATGATACTAATAAAGTGACATTTATAAATAAAAATGGAAAAACAAGCAAATTTAAATTAAAATCCAAAATTGATGTTTCAAAAGATATATTTAATGAATTAGTTAAGAATTTTTTATGAAAAAAATCAATCTATTAATATTAATATTTTTTTCTTTAAATTTTTCTTACTCACAAGAAATCAAATCAAAGATTATTGTAAACTCAGAATCTATTAATCAAACTAATAGTTCTGTATTTAAAAATTTAGAGATTACCTTATCAAATTTTGTAAATAATTCAAGCTGGTCAAATATAAATTATTCTGAATTTGAAAAAGTTAATTTAAATATCTTATTTTCTATTACGAGTTATTCAAATAATAGTTACGTAGCAAATATTGAATTTCAAGCTTCAAGACCTGTCTTAAATTCTTCATATTCCACTCCTATTTTTAANTATATTGAAAAGAATTTTCAGTTTGATCACGTTGAATTCGAACCTATTATTTTTAAAGCCAATCAGTTCGAATCGAAAATATCATCATTGCTAGCTTTTTATATTAATTTAATAATTGGACTTGATCACGATTCTTTTGAGCTAAATTCCGGAAATTATTTTTATAGTATATCTAAAAATATTTTAAATTATGCTAGTCAAAGTAATGTATCAGGATGGGATTCTTCTCACAATGGAGGGAAATTAAATAAGTTTTGGCTAATTGAATATTTAACTTCTAAAGACTCAAATGAATTTTCTAATTTTTTCTATAACTATCATGTTAACGGATTAGATTTAATGCATAATGATNTTTCATCTGCAAAAATAAATATTGCTAATTCGATTTCATCATTGAAGTTACTTCAACGAAGAAATCCTAATTCTATTCTTATAAAAATATTGTTTGATGCAAAATCAGATGAAATTAAAGATATTTATTCTGGAGGATCATTTTTTGATGCCACTAATTTAGTTTCAGATTTAAATTATCTAAATCCTTTCTTTTCTAATAAATGGAATAGTATTAGATAATTTTATTAAATTAATAAATAATTTAAAAATTGTGCTAACCAAAATTTTGATAAAAAATTTCACTTTAATTGATGAAGTTGAAATTGATTTTTTAACGGGTTTTTCAACTGTTACAGGAGATACCGGGTCAGGTAAATCTATTTTATTAAATGCCCTGGCTTTGATAATTGGTAAAAGAGCTGGTCAAAATTTATTAAAAAATTCAAACTTAAAATGTGTTCTAGAAGCAGAATTTAATTTATCAAACTTTAATATCAGAAATTTATTTATTGAAAATCATATTGATTATTTTGACCAAACAATATTAAGAAGAGAAATTCTTCCAAATGGCAAGTCAAGATCATTCATTAACGATTCTCCGGTAAATTTAGATCTTTTAAAAACTGTTGGAGAAAAACTTATTGATATACATACCCAACATCAAACCTTAGCAAATTCTAACAATTCTTTTTTTTATTCACTAATTGATAATTTAGCAGAACAACAGCTTATTGTTAAGAATTTTAACGAAACCTTAATTAGCTACAAAGAATTAAAGATTGAATTAGACAAGTTAAGCAGATTAAATACAAGTTTACAAAATGATAACGACTATCTATTGTATTTGTATAATGAGCTTCGTGATGTCAATTTAGTTTCTGATGAGCAGCTTATTATTGAAAATAAATTAAAGCTTTATAAAAATTCTGAAGAACTTAAATCATCATTTTCTCAAATTGATCAAATTTTATATAACTCAGAAGATAGTATTGAAAACAAGATATATTCTTTAAATTCAATATTAAATAATATTTCAAAATTTTCAAATAATTTTTCTTCTATAAAAGATCGAATAGACAGTCTTTTAATTGAGATTAATGATATTAAATCCGAATTAAATAACTACGTCTTTTGATTTTAATGACGATTATTCTGAGATTGAAAAACTTGAATCAAGACTTAATATTATCTATAATTTACAGAAAAAACATTCTGTAAGTTCAATTAGCGATTTATTGATTAAACAACATGATCTTAAAAATAAATTAGATGAATCCGGTTCTGTTGAAATCAATATTGATGAACTAGATAAAACTATCATTAAGAAAAAAAAGTATTTGATAGAACTTTCCAAGAAAATTTCAATTTCAAGACAAAAAATAATTCCTAAGCTTAAATCACAATTAGAATCTTTATTAATAGATCTAGGCATGAAAAATGCTTCATTTGATTTTAAAATTTCTGAATTAGATGAGTTTAATAGATTTGGATCTGATCAGATAGAGGTGTTGTTTTCAGCTAATAAAGGAATTAAATATGCCCCGTTATTTAAAATTGCCTCAGGTGGTGAGCTATCAAGAATATTATTGTCAATCAAATCTATTCTTTCAAAACATTTAAATTTGCCAACAATGATTTTTGATGAAATTGATTCTGGTGTTTCAGGTGAAATGTCTAATGCCATGGCTAATATGATGCTTGAAATGAGTTCTAAAATGCAAATTATTGCTATAACTCATCTCCCTCAGGTAGCAGCCAAAGGTAATCATCAATTAAAAGTTTATAAACACAATAATCTTAGCTCTACATCTACAATGGTTAAAAATTTAAATAATCAAGAAAGAATTGATGAAATTGCCAAAATGCTTGCAGGCGATTTGATGTCTGACTCAGCGGTATTACATGCTAAAGAGTTACTTAATTAATATTATATTTACACAAATTATTTATATGGCATATAATCTGTTAAAAGGAAAGAAAGGAATAATCTTTGGTGCATTGGACGAAAACTCAATTGCTTGGAAAACAGCTGAAAGAGTTTTCGAAGAAGGAGGAGAATTTGTTTTAACTAATGCGCCTATTGCACTTAGAATGGGAAATGTGGATCAACTTGCTAAAAAGACAAACTCTAAACTTATTGCAGCAGATGCAACAAAAATTGAGGATTTAGAAAACCTTATTAATGAAACTATGAAAATTTTTGGAGGTAAAATTGATTTTGTCCTTCATTCAATAGGTATGTCCGTTAACGTTAGAAAGGGAAAACATTACACTGATTTAAATCATGAATGGACTGGCAAAGGATGGGATGTTTCTGCTGTTTCTTTTCATAAGTTACTACAAAGTCTATATAAACTTGACGCGATGAATGAATGGTCAAGTATTGTTGCTCTTTCATACATGGCTGCTCAAAGAGTGTTTCCTAACTATAATGATATGGCAGATAATAAGGCTTATTTAGAATCTATTGCTAGAAGTTTTGGTTATTTCTTTGGAAAAGATAAAAAAGTAAGAGTAAATACAATCTCTCAATCGCCAACACCTACTACTGCGGGTAAAGGTGTTACAGGATTTGATGGTTTTATTACTTATGCTGAAAAAATGTCTCCTCTTGGAAATGCTACTGCTTTAGATTGTGCAAATTACACAGTAACTCTTTTTTCTGATTTAACTAAGAGAGTAACTCTTCAAAATTTATATAATGATGGAGGTTTTTCTAATGTAGGAGTAAGTCAAGAAATTATTGATATAGTTTCTTCTACAAACAAAGATTAAGTTCTCTTATAAAATTTCAGTTAATTTTGTAAAATACTTATGAAAATAATTGGTCTAACAGGCGGTATTGGTTCAGGGAAATCTACAATAGCAAAAGAATTTATAAGTAAATCTGTACCAGTTTATGATTCGGACTTAAGTGCAAAAAACTTAATGATCAGTTCAAAAAAATTGAAATCAAAATTAATTGAATGTTTTGGTTACTCAGCTTATACTAATGGTTCATTAAATAAAAAATATATTTCAAATTTGATTTTTAATGACCGAATTGCGTTAAACAAAATCAATTCTATTGTTCATCCTGAGGTTTTTAATGATTTTCAACAATGGAAAAGCAGACAGAATAATGATTATGTTATTTATGAATCTGCTTTAGTTTTCGAATCAGGGTCTTACAAATTAAATGATTATAATATACTAGTTACATCTGAACTCGATTTAAGAATCGAAAGAATTATAAAAAGAGATAATATTAAAAAAGATGATGTTTTGTTAAAAATAAAGAACCAATGGACTGATGAAAAAAAGATTCCATTAGCTGATTATATTTTTAGAAATAGTTCAGAGAATGAAAATCAAAAAGTAGTTGTATCATTAATAAATCATTTTAATTCTATTTTTGTTTAATTAACATGAATAAAAAGATATTTTATCCCCTTATAGCAATAATGACTTTCGCTTTAGTCGGAATAATTTTTGTACAAGGATTTTGGATTAAAACTACACTTGACAATAAGGAAAGACAATTTTCATTAAATATCAATCAAGCATTAAAATCTGTTTCTGAACAAATTCAAAGTAGAGAAATGAGAGACTATCTTGCAGTTTATCAAAAGTTAATAGATAGTATAGGCTCTCCAAAAGAATCACAACTAAGTGCTGTTTTTAAGTTTGTTGATAGAAATGAAAATACTAATCAAACTTATATTTATTCTCATGGGATTTTAGAAGAAGATTATAACGTTTCTGCAAAGCTTTTTGATCAGGAATCTTTAGATTCTTCTTCAATTATTGATTATAAAGGTATTAAAACAACTACTATAATAGATGAGGCATTTGACAGAGAAATGCAAAATATGAGTTCTATTGAAAGGTTACAAAGAGTCGAAAGATTGTCTCTTATGGATAAAGCAAAGTATGCATCAATTTTCATGGAATTAGCATCTCTAAAACCAATTCACAGAAGATTGACTAATATTGAACTTGAACTTCTTCTACAAAGAGAATTAAGAGATAGAGATATTGATATTCCTTTTCAATATAGAGTTTTTAATGGAACTTTTGCAACAAAAGTTGGTTCAGATAATTACACTAATCTTGAGGGTTTAAGAAAATATAAATCTCCTTTATTTGTAAATGAAAATGGCAATAGTGAATTTGAATTAGTTATTGCTTTTCCTGAGAGAAAATTTTTTTTAAGATCATCTTTGACTACTTTGATATTACTTTCATTACTTTTTACTTTAGCGATTATTATAACTTTTGCATCTACAATATTTCAAATTTTAAAACAAAAAAAAGTTTCTGAAATCAAATCTGATTTTATTAATAATATGACTCATGAGTTTAAAACTCCAATTGCTACTATAAAATTAGCTATTGACGCTATTGAAAATGTAAATGTTAGAAATGATATTAAAAAAAGATCACAATATTTGAAAATGATTAAAGACGAAAATGATAGAATGAATAATCAAGTTGAGAATGTGTTGAGAATTTCACAATTAGATAAAAAAGAGAATATAATTAAGAAAACGGATTGTAATATTCATGAAATAATTGAAGAATCATTTATTCATTTAAAATTATTATTTAAAAACAGAAATGCTTCAATAGTAAATGATCTTCTTGCTACTCGAATAAATATTAATGGTTCGCATGAAGATTTAGTAAATGTGGTGGTAAATATTTTAGAAAACGCAATTAAATATTCTACCGACACACCAATTATAAATGTTTCTACTCATAATGAATTAGATCATATTTATGTTAGAATTTCTGACAAGGGAATGGGAATGAGTATTGATGTTAAAGAAAAGATTTTTGATAAATTTTATAGAGAAACTAAAGGTAATGTTCATAATGTTAAAGGACACGGTTTAGGGTTATCATATGTAAAAAAAATTATTGATCTTCACTTTGGTACAATTAATGTTGATAGTAATTTGGGGAAGGGGAGTACATTTATAATTAAACTCCCTCTAAATAATTGAATTCTATGAAAAATAATGAAAAAAATATTTTACTTGTTGAAGACGATGTTAATTTCGGAGCTATTCTTAATGATTTTTTAAAATTACATTCATATAATGTTACTCTTGCTAAAAATGGTATTGAAGGGCTTGAGAAATTTAAAAAAAATAGTTTTGGATTATGTATTCTTGATGTTATGTTGCCTTTTAAAGACGGGTTCACTTTAGCAAAAGAAATTAGAGATTTAAATAAAGATGTTCCATTATTTTTTTTAACTGCTAAAACATTAAAAGATGATGTATTAAAGGGTTATAAATTAGGTGCTGATGACTATTTAACAAAACCATTTGACTCAGATATACTCTTATTAAAAATCAAGTCAATTTTTAAAAGAAAAAAAATATCAAGTTCTGAAAATAATGTAAAATTTATTATCAATTTGCTGATTTTAATTTCAATTCTAAATTAAGAATTCTTAAATATAAAGATGAAAATGACATTAAATTATCTCCTAAAGAAAATGAACTTTTAAAGTTGCTTTTAAATCATTTAAATGATTTAATGCCTCGAGAATTAGCTTTGATAAAAATTTGGAATGATGACAACTATTTTACATCCAGAAGTATGGATGTTTATATAGCTAAAATCAGAAAATATTTACAAAAAGATAATAGGCTTGAAATTGAAAACATTCACGGAAAAGGATTTAGACTAATAGAAAGAAAATAATTTTACATGTTATTTCTTGGATGAAATTTAGTAATAGATTCAACTAAATGTTTTTTGTTTACATGTAAATACCTCTCGGTTGTAACAATATTTTCATGTCCTAGCATATTTTGTATAGTAATTAAATCAGCCCCGTTTTCTAATAAATGTGTAGCAAATGAATGCCTAAATGTATGAGGTCCTATTTTTTTCTTTATATCAGCTTTTTTATTTAAGTCACTTATAATTAAATAGATCATAATCCTAGTTAATCCACTTCCTCTTTCATTAATAAATAATGTGTCTTCATGACCTTTTTTAATTTTTTGTGAATTTCTTTTTTCAATAATATAATTATCAATATAATTTTTAGCTTCATTACTAATTGGGACAAATCTCTCTTTATTTCCTTTTCCGGTAACTTTAATTACTGATTCTTTGAAAAACAAATCAGAAATTTTTAATGTTATTAGTTCAGACACTCGTAGTCCACAACTGTAAAGAACCTCTACTATTGCGGTATTTCTAAGGTTGTTTTTAGAGCTAGAGTCTATACTATTGATTATTTTATCAATTTCTTTAGTAGTGAGTGTGATAGGCAGTTTATTACCAATTTTTGGTGTTTCTATATTTTGAAATGGATTTTCATCAATTAATTCTTCCAAAATAATATAATCATAAAACCTTTTAATTCCAGAAATTATTCTGGCTTGAGTTGACGACTTTACTTCCTTGGAAATTTGATATACAAATTCTTTAGCAATAGATTCGTTGATTTTAAGAGGATTAATTTTTAAATCCTTAGAACTTAAAAATGATTTTAATTTTTCAATATCAAACAAATAACTATCAATTGTATTTTTTGATAAGTTTCTTTCAATTATCAAATAGTTTTTAAATTCTTTAATTAATTTTTCCCACTTCATTATTTCTTTTAAAATGTAAATTAAATATTATATTTAAACTTTATAATTTTCAATGAAATTACAAATTATTAATGGTCCTAATTTGAACCTTTTAGGTAAAAGAGAAAAAAATATTTATGGTAATCAGAGTTTTGATGATTACTTTGAAAAATTGAAAACTAAATTTAATAATTTGGATTTACATTATTTTCAATCCAATATTGAGGGTGAGCTTATTGAAAAAATTCAAGAAGTGGGTTTTGATTTCGATGGAATTATTATAAATGCTGCTGCTTATACACATACATCTGTTGGTATTGGAGATGCAATAAGGTCAATTTCTAGTCCTGTTATTGAGGTTCATATATCTAATACCTATTCAAGAGAAGATTTTAGACATAAATCTTTTCTAAGTGCTCATGTTAAACGGAGTGATTCTTGGATTTGGACTTAAGAGTTATGATTTAGCGATCGAAAGTTTTAATAAATAAAATTACAGATGAATAACTTCGTCATATGCTGCNGCTACAGCTTCCATTACAGCTTCACTCATGGTAGGATGAGGATGAACCGTTTTTAAAATCTCATAACCAGTAGTTTCCAGTTTTCTACCAACAACAGCTTCAGCTATCATATCCGTAACACCTTCTCCTATCATATGACAACCTAACCACTCTCCATATTTAGCGTCAAATATTACTTTCACGAATCCTTCACTTTTTCCAGACGCTTGTGCTTTTCCAGATGCTGAAAATGGAAATTTTCCGATTTTAATTTCATAACCATTTTCAATTGCTTGTTTTTCAGTGTAACCTACAGAAGCAATTTCAGGGCTACAGTAAGTACAACCAGGAATATTATTGTAGTCTAACGGGTTAACGTCATGGCCAGCTATTTTTTCAACGCATAGTATGCCTTCTGCAGAAGCCACATGGGCTAGAGCTTGCCCTTTCACTACGTCTCCAATTGCATAGTAATCTTTTATATTGGTCATGTAAAAATCATCAACTAAAATTTTATCATTTTCAGTTTTAATTTCTAAATCTTCTAACCCAATGTTTTCAATATTTGTTTTAATTCCAACTGCACTTAGTACAATTTCAGTATTAATAATGTTTTTTTCACCATTAGAATTTTTCAAAGTCACGTCAACAGAGTCAGAACTATTGATTTCTGCTTTTTCTACTTCAGTTGAGGTTAAAATATTAATTCCTTTCTTTTTTAAACTTTTTTCTAGTTCTTTGGAAATCTCAGAATCTTCCACAGGAACAATTCTATCCATATATTCAACTATTGTCACAGTTGTTCCCATCGAATTATAAAAATAAGCAAATTCAATTCCTATTGCTCCTGAACCTACTATTACAATATTTTTAGGTTGTTTCTCAAGTGTCATAGCTTCTCTGTAACCAATTATTTTTTTACCATCTTTTTTTAAAAATGGTAATTCTTTAGATCTAGCTCCAGTAGCAATAATTATTTTATCACCTTCAATTTTGGTTTCAGATCCATTTTTATCAGATATCTTAATTATTTTATCAGGCACTAGTTGCCCAAAACCTTCAAATATTTTTATTTTATTTTTTTTCATTAAAAAGTTGACACCCTTACTCATATTTTGGGCAACTTTTCTGCTTCTATTAATAACATTATCAAAATTTTTATCAAAATTTTCAACTGTTATTCCATAATCTTCAGAGTGTTTTATATAATCAAAAACCTGTGCAGATTTTAAAAGTGCTTTAGTTGGAATACAGCCCCAGTTTAAACAAACCCCTCCTAAGCTTTCTTTTTCTACTATAGCAGTTTTTAAACCCAATTGAGATGCTCTAATTGCTGTTACATATCCACCTGGTCCGCTTCCTAAAATTATTAAATCAAATTTTTCCATAATTATTTATTAAATGATAAAGCAGCTGAATTAATACAATATCTTTTGCCTGTTGTTTCTTTTGGACCGTCATTAAATACATGTCCTAAATGTCCGTCACATTTTGAGCATTTAACCTCGATTCTGTTCATGTTATGAGTGTAGTCTTTTACATATATTATCCTGTCAGGGATTGCTTGATCAAAGCTTGGCCATCCACAATTACTTTCGTATTTATTATTACTTTCAAATAATTTTTGATTGCATCCTTTGCAATTGTATGATCCTTTTTCAAAATGAAAATTATATTCTCCAGTAAACGGTCTTTCGGTGTACGAATTTCTAAGAACTTGATAGCTCATTTCACCAAGGGAATTTTTCCATTCTGTATCTGTTTTTATCATTTTTTTATTGTTTTGTGAGAAATTAATACTAGTAGCTAAAATTGCTATCAAAATAAGCACTCCTTTAAAATTTTTCATTTAATTAAATTTTTTAAAATTATTGCATTTTTATCTATACAATGTCTTTGTCCTTTTTCATCATTAATTAGGTTACCTAATTTACTATCACATTTCGTGCAAAACAGTTCTGTTTTGTATTTGTTATTTTTTGAATTAGTATCATTTTCATAAATGTTTTCAAAAGTTTTTACTTTTTTTTCAATTGAATTATTAAAATCTTTACTGTTATTATTTTCGTAAAAAAGTTCATTTTCTTCATATAAGGACGAACCACATTTTAAACAAACGTATGTATTGTTCTCTTTAGAATTATTATTATCATTTCTGGAAATGTTTTCACAACCCTGGTTGATAATTAATATTATAAATAAAATCGAAAACCTCATATCTTTTCAAGTGCGAAATTAATTATTAATTTTAATATAATCATATCTCAATTAACTATATTGCATTTCATTCTTTATAATGACAAATAAAAAATATAAAAAAGGCGACATAAAATTACTTAACGCATGGGCTATTTATGATTGGGCTAATTCTGCTTATCCATTAGTTATTTCTTCAGCCGTTTTTCCAATATATTATGGGGCACTGTTTTTTGATGATTTATATATAGAACTTTTAGGATTTAATTTTAAGAATACTGCTTTAATTAGTTTTTTGACTGCTTTTGCATTTGTAATATTATCATTTATTACTCCACTTTTATCTGGAATTGCTGATTATATGGGTAATAAAAAAACTTTTTTAAAAATATTTTGTTATGTTGGGTCGCTTTCTTGTATTGGCCTTTACTGGTTTGACCTCACTAATATATATATTGGATTATGTTTTTATTTTCTGGCTTTAATTTCTTTTTGGGCTAGTTTAGTTTTTTATAATTCATATCTCCCAGATATTGCACATAAAGATCAACAAGATTTTATTAGTGCTAAAGGATATGCATTAGGTTATTTTGGAAGTGTTTTACTATTAATATTTGATCTTGCGATGGTAATGTATCCAGCAAATTTCGGAATAAGCGGAGAAAATCCTGAATTACTTGCTATGAGATATTCATTTATTTCTGTAGGTATATGGTGGATATCATTTAGTCAATACACATTTTATTTTTTACCTGATCAAAATGAAAAGAAAAAAATTATTAAAGATGTGATTTGGAACGGATTTAGAGAATTAAATGAAGTTTGGAATGAATTAAAAAAAATAATTTTAATAAAGAAATATCTAATAGCTTTTTTTATTTACAGTTCTGCTCTTCAAACTGTACTTTTAATTGCAGCTTATTTTGGTGAACAGGAAATAAATTGGCCAAAAGATGAAAAAACCATTGGATTAATAGTCAGTATTTTATTAATTCAATTAATTGCAATGTTTGGAGCAATAATGACTTCAAAATTATCTGAAAAATTCGGAAATATACACACTCTAATTTTATTAAATATTATTTGGGCTTTATTATGT
>JGI20160J14292_10000839_pt1 | contig 26510 bp, 26 predicted proteins | sample COG_10_FD_14292 | JGI IMG/M metagenome (IMG submission 14292) | reverse complement strand
TGGAAAGTGGCTGGGGTGGAGGGACTCGAACCCCCGCATGCAAGGATCAAAACCTTGTGCCTTACCAACTTGGCGACACCCCAATTCGAAACACTCGCCGAATGATCCCAAACTGCCGTTTTAGGATCAACTTTAAACTTTTTTCATTATTCGACCGAACGCCTTCACGATCGATCAATTTTCCTTGTCTAGCTCGCTAATCTGGCGCTGAAGGCTTTTGATCCCTCCGGCGGCCACCTTAAATCCTTGCCATGGTGTTGGCATTTCGGCGACTACCGCCTGCGCTTGCCCTTCCGATGCGACTTCTAAAAACACCGCGCTGCCGGAGCCCGACATTTTAGCAGTGCCGTGCCGGCTTAACCAGTTTTTTAACTGACCCACCTCGGGGTATCGCCGAACCGCAACCGCTTCGAGGTCGTTTCGCCACACGTCGGCGGGACCAGACCCCAGAAAGCGCGCTATTGTGCTTGGCTCGGCGTCGCGTGTCAAATCAGGATCCGAGAAAATCTCGGCTGTCGGAATCACCACATTGGGATAAGCCACAACATACCAAGACGATGCTAGCTGAAGCGGTTCAATTCGTTCTCCAAGACCCGCGACCCATGCATCGCCGCCCTGTATAAAAAACGGAATATCAGCCCCCAACGCTGCACCCAACTGCTGTAATTCTGCCGCTGTGAAATTTAAAGACCATAGATCATTCAGACCCACTAAAACCGCGGCTGCATCACTGCTGCCACCGCCAAGCCCAGCACCAACCGGAATCTGTTTTTTTAAGATGACATGGGCGCCATAACGGGTACTCGACCGCTCCTGTAATAACGCCGCTGCGCGCAGCACCAGATTGTCTTGCGGGTCCCCAAGATCTACGTTACAGCTCAGGGTGAGTGACTCACCCTTTGGCCGCTTCTCTATTTGAATCTCATCAAACAAACTGATGCACCGAAAAACAGACTGCAGGTCGTGATAGCCATCGGGCCTTCGCCCAAGCACATGCAAAAACAAATTGAGCTTCGCGGGCGCAAGCAGCGACAGCACTGAGGCTATTGCCATAACCTAATCCCCAAAATCACTTTGGTTTTATCCTTGATCGCCTCGATCCGCTGAGGGTATCCCGAGACCGGCGCGCGAGATATGACGATCTGCCAACCAAGTTGCTCGAACCCTGATTCAAGGCTGCGCCAGCGGTGCCGCTCATCCGGCAAGCCCCGTATCCAGGCAGGGATGACCGATAGCGGTATATCAAGACCGGTTGCATCACCGAACGCTGACTGCAGCGCAGTAGGACTCATCTCAACTTGATCGACTAAACCGCGCTGCACTTGCCCGCCAACAAAACGCACTTCAATTGCGCCCAGACCGAACGCCCCGCTAATTTTGAGCTGCTGCGTCTGCGCATCAAGCTGTGCGAGTGAAAAATTTGGGTTGATCTTCAGACCAGTCACTGAGAGCCGTCCTTTGACCAGGGCAGGCTCATATCCAGCAGGACTCATCGAGGGCGAGCGCGTTTGGCATCCCGCAAGTATCAACAAACTCGCAAGCAAGAGCACTTTTAGGTCAAGCAATGATCTAAGAGCCAAGGAAGCGCTTTACGACGGATTGCAAGAAAGTGCTGTCAGGCGTCTCAGAGAGCGCCTCTTTCCAAACCCGTTTTGCTCGTCGAGTTTTTCCTGACTGCCATAAAACCTCGCCCAGATGAGCCGCAACTTCATCATTCGGGAACCGTTCAAACGCTTGCTCAAGGTAGTCGATCGCTTCTTCATATCGATTCAGGCGATATAGGACCCAGCCCATGCTATCGATAAAAGCGGGCTCCTCGGGTTTCAACCGTAAAGCCTTTTCGATCAAAACATAGGCTTCGTCGTATCGATCCGTTTGATCCGCCAGGGTATAACCCAACGCATTCATTGCATCAGCATTACCTGGATCTAACGTCAGAACCTGTTTTAAATCGCGTTCCAGGATATCGAGACGATCATACTTCTGCCCACTCATCGCCCTAAAATACAGTAAGGGAATATCCCCTGCCTGAGCCTCGATGGCCTCGTCCAAGTGCTCAAAAAGCGCATCTTCGGCATCGACCCTAGATAATAATTGTCCCTCGATCAGATCAAACTGCGATCGAAGCCCATTGTGAGCCAGCTTTTTCTTGGCCAGATAGGATCTCGCATCCTCTAAAGACTGGTTAACGCTGATCAACTCCACAATGCGCCCTTGGGCTGACAAATACTCGTATCCGCCATCGACTTTGGCAAACTCACGCAGAGCCAAAGCGACATCACCCGTCTTTTCAGCAACCAGACCAAGATAATATTGCGCCTGATTCACTCTTTGATCGGTTCGAACAAGCCGGCCGAGGTGCAGCCGGGCTTGCGCGAAATCCGCTTGCTCGATACTCAGCATCGCCAGCGCAAACAGGATCTCACCATCTTCTGGCCGGATCTCATGGAGGATTTGGTACTGCACCCGGGCATCAGAAAAGGCTTGGGCTTCGAACAACAGCCGCGCAAGCAGAAGGCGTAGCCTAGGCTGATCTGGATTAATCGCTAACTGCTCGCTTAAGAACGCTTGAGCCGCTTGCTTTTGATTCAAATCCGACAACAGATTGGCTTTTAAGATAATAAAATTAAGCTCAGCAGGCTTTAAGCCCAATAAAGTATCGGCTGTCTCGAGCGCGGCTGGACCGTCACCAAGCGCCTCAAGAAGTGCCGCTTTTGAAAAAAGAATCTGCGGCTCGTTTGGATTTACCGTCAGCATGTCATTGAGACCAAGAAGTAAAGCTTGTCGATCTTCTTGGGTCATTCGTCCAACCCAGATAGGCGAAGTAATCAAACTGGGCCTCACCCCCTAGGCGGTCAATCGTCTGCATCGTCTCAAAAGCGTCAACATACAAAGCGCGCTTAACCAACTGATCCGCCAAAAACTGATGCGCCTCTAAGGACTCTGGATCCGCTTGTGCCCAAAGCGACGCCGCCTGGTACAACTTGTCATCCGCCTTCATGTAAGCTGCAAGCCGTGTAACCCGAGCAGCAACCCCAGGATCCAGGGTCTTCTCAGCCTCTATGAGGTATTGATCTAAGGCATATTGATAATCACCGCGATAGCCCGCGACTTCAGCCGTCAGCAGCGCGAGCAGTGTTCCTTCTGGAAAAGCCATTACTTCTGGCTCGGGGGGGGTTGACCCGACCGCCTCCTTTGAGTCGTTTACCTCCGATAGCACCGGCACTACAGGATCCACCGCCTGACTCGCACACCCAGCCAGAACCCCACAGCAAGCCATCAGCAGGAACATCAGACCCGGTAGAGATCGCGGCGCGCTCAAGATGCTTGTTTCGCAATGGTTATTGATATCAAACCCCTTTAATGCAAATCGTTACCGCGCGACTTGTACAATACCAACGCCGGCTAAACGCAAAAACGGCAACTGATTTTCACGACGAACCCACGTACAATACCCGAAGTCCGGCAAAGGCTAGCCTCCGGTTGTCATTCTAATTTTACGAGAGAACAAAGTCATCCGGTTTGGAATCGACTGAATTAAACCATGAAACTTCTACTGCTCGGTATTAACCATGAAACAGCGCCGCTTGCTGTCAGAGAGCAGGTCACATTTTCTGCGGGCGCCATTGCACCGGCCTTGCAGCAAATGTGTGATGAAATCGGTTTGCGCGAAGCGCTCATCCTTTCCACCTGCAATCGAACAGAAATGGTCGCGGTCGGGCACCCGCAAGACCTATCCCGCCTCGGCGATTGGCTCGCTCGCTACCACAATTTAGAATCAACGCTGTTGCAAGACAGTCTTTATAGCCATCTCGAAGAAGACGCCGCCAAACATCTTATGCGGGTCACCAGCGGCCTTGACTCCATGGTCTTGGGCGAGCCTCAAATCACAGGTCAGGTTAAAGCAGCCTTTGCAGAAGCCACCGCAGCCGGCACCGTGGGCGCGACGCTCCACCGTTTATTCCAACAAATTTTTCAAGTTGCCAAACAAGTTCGTTCCGACACTGCCATTGGTCAGCATCTAATTTCAACACCCGCCGCCGCCATCAAACTCGCTAAAAATTTATTCACCAATCTCTCCGACTGTCGCTGCTTACTTGTCGGGGTTGGCGATATGATTGAGCTCGCAGCGAAGCAGTTACTTGATGCTGGCGTGACCCAGATCACCATCGCCAATCGAACCAAAGCCAATGCGATAAGCCTTGCTGAGCGCTGCGGCGGCGAGGTTATAGGGCTCGAACAACTGCCGGAATGTCTTGAACGCTTTGACCTGGTGCTCTCAGCCACCGGCGCCAGTTTACCCATCATTGGCAAAGGCATGGTTGAGCAGGCGCTGCGACTGCGCAAACACGCCCCCATGTTTTTAGTTGACTTGGCCGTCCCGAGAGACATCGAGCCCGAGATCACAACGCTTCGAGATGTTTATCTTTATAGCTTGGATGACCTTCAGAATATCGTATCTGAAAACATGGACCTAAGGCGATCTGCTGCTGGCGCCGCTGAAGCGATTGTCCGGGATGCTGCCATCACCTACGAGCAAGGCGAAAAATCTCGAGCAGGTCAGGATTTGGTTGTCCGTTATCGCAAACAGCTCGAGGACCTCAAAGACGCCGAATTAGCCAAAGCCATAGCGAGAGCAAAACAAGGGGATGACATCGACTTGGTCCTGAAAACCCTTGCCACACAACTCACGCAGAAACTTGCCCATACCCCAAGCGTTGGCCTGAAATCGCTGATCATTGACGGCGATGCGGCTGCGATCGAGCAGGCCAAAACACTGCTCGGTTTAAATCAGGATGACACCCCTTAATGAAAGCTTCGATTGAAACCAAACTGAGTCAAATTCAAGAGCGCTTCGAAGAATTATCGGCACTGCTGAGCGATGCCGCGGTTATCAATGATCAGGACCGCTTCCGCGCCTACTCCCAAGAGTACGCTGAACTGGAACCCGTCGTTGTCCAATTCAGAAAATACCAAGAAACCACGGAAGCGCGTGCCGATACGGAACTTATGTTGAACGACGCCGACGAGGAACTTAAAGCCATGGCGCGCGAGGAACTAACCACCTTGCTGGCAACCCAAACCGAGCTTGAGAGCGAACTACAGATTCTGCTGCTGCCGAAAGACCCTAATGACGCGAATAACGTGTTCATCGAAATCCGAGCCGGCACCGGCGGCGATGAAGCCGCAATATTTGCGGGCGACCTGCTTAAAATGTATTTGCGCTATGCAGAAACCAAACGCTGGAAGACCGAAATTATTAACCAACGCGAAGGGGAACACGGCGGCTATAAAGAAGTCATCGTTCGGTTTGAGGGCGCTCAAGTGTATGGCCAATTAAAGTTTGAGTCTGGCGCCCACCGCGTGCAACGTGTACCGCAAACCGAGTCACAAGGCAGGATTCATACTTCAGCCTGCACCGTCGCGGTTCTACCTGAGATCGAGGCGATTGACGGCATTGAAATTGAAAAAAATGACCTTCGCGTTGACACCTATCGCGCCAGTGGCGCGGGCGGGCAGCACGTTAACAAAACAGACTCCGCCGTACGACTCACGCACCTGCCCACGGGTATTGTTGTTGAATGCCAAGATGAACGATCACAACACAAAAATCGCGCGCGTGCGATGAGCCTACTGCAAGCCAAACTTCTGGATAAAGCCCAAAGTGAGCAAAGCCAAGAACAAGCACAACAGCGAAAGTCCCTCGTTGGCAGCGGTGATCGATCCGAAAAAATTAGGACCTACAACTATCCTGACGGCCGAGTGACGGATCATCGAATTAACTTGACCCTTCATCGCTTGCCGCAAATTATTGCAGGAGAGCTTGATGCCGTGATTGAACCACTCAGAAGCGAGCACCAAGCCGATTTATTATCCGCTCTTGGCCTGGATCAACATGGCGATGGCTAAACCCATTGCAGAGGCGCTTCTTGAAGCCAGCGCCGCCCTCGGCAATAAGCCCGATCATCGGCGCGATGCGGCATTATTACTTGGCCATGTAACCGGGCTCAGTCGACGCGATATCATTGCGCACCCAGAGGCCAAGATTTGCAACGCGCACTTGGCCCAACTCCAAGCAATGATCGAGCGCAGGCAGGCAGGCCATCCTATGGCGTATCTCATCGGAACCCAGGCGTTCTGGGATCTCGACTTTAAGGTGACGCCGGATACGCTGATTCCAAGACCAGAAACCGAATTACTGATCGAGATCATTCTCAGTCAAGATGATACTGCTCCCAAAACCGTCATGGACCTGGGAACAGGGTCTGGTGCCATTGCAGTAACCCTTGCGGCAGCCCGGCCCGACTGGTCGGTGATCGCAACCGATGCCTCCATTAAGGCACTCCGCATTGCACAACAGAACGGTGCCGGGTTAACCAACCTAGACTTTGTTGCGGGTCATTGGCTGGCCTGCTTTGGGGGCGTTGTGGCGGACATCATTGTGGCAAACCCGCCCTACATCGACCCACTTGATTCACATCTGGCAGCCCTCGTTTTTGAGCCACAATCGGCCCTCGTTGCGCAGGACAATGGCTATGCCGACTTGAAGACCATCATCCATCAGAGTACCCCATTGCTCGCGAAAAATGGTTACCTGCTGCTCGAGCACGGATATAACCAACAAGATGCGGTGCTGCGCGAGATGCGCCTTGCGGGCTACGCCCCAACTGCCTACTGCGACCTTGCTGGCAATCCGCGCGCAGTGATGGGGCATCGAAAGGAGACCTTATGAATGACGCAGATCTGTTGCGGTACAGTCGCCACATCCTGCTGCCCGAAGTGGATCTTGACGGCCAAGAAAAATTGCTTAAAGCCAAGGTGGCCATTATTGGCTTGGGCGGTCTGGGCAGTCCGGTTGCCCTGTACCTTGCCGCGTCAGGCATTGGCGAGATCACACTGGTTGACGGCGACCTTGTCGACCTTGGCAATCTACAACGCCAAATCATTCACACTGAGGCGGACTTAGCCCACAACAAGGTTGATTCTGCGGCACGTGCGTTGTTACAAATTAATAGCACCCTTAAGATCATCCCGGTCACTCAACGCATTAAGGGCGACGCCCTTGATGCCTTAGTCACCGCCGTCGATGCGGTGGTGGATTGCACCGATAATTTTGAAACGCGTTTAGAGATCAACCGGGCCTGTGTTCAGGGCCGAAAGCCCTTGATTTCAGGTGCAGCGATCCGGCTTGAAGGGCAGTTGCTAACGGTTGACCCAAAGGTTCCAGATAGTCCTTGTTATCAATGCCTCTACGGCAAGGATGCTCTGGCACAACAAGATTGTGCCACCACTGGCGTGATCGCGCCGCTCGTCGGCGTCATCGGCAGCTTGCTGGCTTTGGAGACCCTCAGGGTGCTCCTCGGCATCGCTCAGGGTCATACCGGCCAGCTGACAACCTTTGATGGCAGGACCAATCGCTGGCATCAGTTTAGGTTTAAAAAAAGATCTGATTGCCCTATTTGCGCTGTGCCAAGTGCGCCTTAGCCTGCTGATCTGCTTGATAGGAAGAGCGAACCAACGGGCCACTGGCAACCTGTGAGAACCCCATAGCGCGGGCTGTCTCGGCCAAGGCCGCAAACTCATCAGGATGCACATAGCGCTCGACGGCAAGATGATCGCGGCTTGGCTGAAGGTATTGACCAAGGGTAAGCATGTCGACGTCGTGGGCCCGCAGATCGCGCATCACCGCTTCGACTTCGGCTAGGTCCTCCCCCAAGCCCAGCATTAATCCGGACTTCGTGATGACCGAAGGCCGAATGGCCTTGTATCGCTTTAGCAACTGCAAGGACCACTGATAATCTGCTCCGGGCCGCGCTTTTTTATACAGCCTCGGAACCGTCTCGAGGTTATGATTGAACACATCCGGCGGTGTATCCCGCAAGATTGCTAAAGCGATGTCCATCCGACCTCGAAAATCCGGAACTAAAACTTCCAATCGCGTGGCTGGGTTGTGTTCCCGAACCGCCGCAATGCACGCCGCAAAATGCCCAGCACCGCTGTCTTTTAAATCGTCACGATCAACCGACGTCACCACGACATATTTCAAATCCATCTCTGCCACCGCCTCAGCCAACTGCCGAGGCTCATCCGGATCTAATGGATTGGGCTTTCCATGCGCCACATCACAAAAAGGGCATCGACGCGTACAGATCTCGCCCATAATCATGAAGGTTGCCGTACCATGCGAAAAACACTCGGGCAGATTCGGACAACTCGCCTCCTCACAAACCGATGCCAGCTTTCGTGTTCTGAGAATGCCTTTAATCCGATCCACTTCTGGATTTGCCGTTAATCGGATTCTGATCCAGTCCGGTTTGCGCAACAGTGTGTCACTCGGGATCACCTTAACGGGGATTCTCCGAACTTTCTCCTGGCCTCTAAGCTTTTCGCCCTGAACCAACCGATTCCGTTTATCAACCACTACAATACTGCTCCTTGTGCAGAACGACCGCTGTTGCCCTGATCTGCACTCGCCTTTAGCCGGGTGATCAGCGCTTGGGTCAAGCCCACTTCAACTTCGGCGGGTGTGCAATCCACACCTTGTCGTTTCAAATCTGTTATCTCGAGTCCTTCATAGCCGCAGGGATTAATGCCGTCAAAAGGCGTCAAATCCATTGCCACATTTAAACTGAGTCCATGATAGCTGTATCCCCGGGTAATTCTTAGGCCGAGGGCCGCAATCTTTTGCTGTTGTACGTAAACACCAGGCGCACCGATTCGTGTTTCAGCCTGAAGGCCTAAATCGCTTAAATAATCGATCACAGATTGCTCAATACTGGTGACCAGCGACTTAACCGTTAGATTAAGTCGCCTAATATTCAGTAAGGTATAAATCACAACCTGACCAGGGCCGTGATACGTCACTTGACCGCCTCGGTCAGACCGCACCAGAGGAATCCCGCCCGCATCCAATACGTGTTCCGTTTTACCAGCCTGCCCTAACGTAAAAACCGGCGGATGGGCGACCACCCACAACTCATCGGGATCCTGCTCGCACCGGTTGCGGGTAAACTGTTGCTGCGCCGAGAACACGCTTTCGTAGTCTTGGACGCCTAAATACTTCACGACAAAGTCCTGGACCCTCGTTGATGCCATTTAAAGCACCATCTTCAAGCCTGGGACCGCTTTCAACTGCTCAAATAAACTTGCCAATTGATCTGCGCCCGTTGCAACCAACGAAACCTTGATCGATTCATAATTACCCCCTGAGCTCGGTCGAAAGGCGATTTTTTGATCCGTTAAGCTTGGATCAAAGCTTTTAACGATCGCGATGACCGCAGTTCTAAATTCCAGGCTCGACACACCAATCACTTTGATTGGGTAATCACACGGGAACTCAATTCGAGGAGGGTCTTCCATACATTAAAGGGCCAGTGGGTCGCCTGAAAACAGCGATAAGAAAAACAAACTAACCTCATCGATCAGACTGGAAACCAAACCAGCTTCATCTACCCCATTGAGCGCGACGACCGGTCGCTCAAGCAGCGTTTCGCCTTCAAGTGAAATTCTCAGCAATCCAAGTGTTTGCCCTTGGCTTACGGGTGCTTTGATCACGGGATCCAGCGTTACCTCAGCGGCAAGCGCCCCACGCGCGCCGGTCGGGATCGTTAATCGGGCAGGCGCCTCAATCCCAACATCGAGCGACTCATGTAATCCCCCCCAACTTTAACGCGCCTCAGACTTTCAAGGCCGTCGTAAAGCTTAACGGATTCAAAATATCGGAATCCGTAATTGATCAATTTTTGAGACTCGGTTGACCGCGAGCGTTCGGACGTTGCGCCCATCACGACCGATACCAGGCGCATATCCTTTTTCTCAGCCGAGGCCACCAAACAAAATCCTGCGGCCTGCGTATGGCCCGTTTTCATGCCGTCCACCGCGTCATCACGCCACAGCAAGCTATTTCGGTTTGCTTGCCGGATATCGTTATAGGAGAAGTACTTTTCTTTATAGATCTTATAGTGCTCCGGAAAATCGCGAATAAGCGCCCGAGCCAAAATCGATAAATCTTTTGCCGTGGTGTAGTGCCCTTCATCCGGCAAACCCGTTGCGTTTTTAAACTGGGTGCGGGTCATACCAAGCTTTTGGGCTACCTGATTCATCACGTCGGCGAAGGCATCCTCATCACCTGCTATAAATTCCGCCATTGCAACACTGGCATCGTTGCCCGACTGAATAACAATCCCTCGGATCAAATCAGCGACTTTGACCTCGGTGCCCTCGCGGATAAACATCCTAGAGCCTTCCATCTTCCAGGCTTTCACGCTAATCGGGACCAAATCGTCTAGGCTGATTCGACCTTGTTGAATCTCTGACGCAATGATGTAGCTCGTCATGATTTTTGTGAGACTTGCTGGTGGCAGCCTCATCTCGGCATTCTCCTCAATGATCACAGTGCCTGTCGCCGCATCCAATAGAATATGACCCTCGGTCGCCAGTTGTGGCGGCGCGGGGATGATCCTCGGCGCGGCAGCGCGGTCTGAAACAACGCGATACTGAGGAGGATGAGCAACAAACTTCGCATAATCATTTTGGTCCTTCTGAACGAGGCCGCTTATGGCTGCGCCTACTTTAACCCGCCAAGCGCAAGCACGCTAATTGGCAACGACTTTCACGGGTTTAGCGAGGCCCATTTGAACCAATATTCGAGTCACCGCAGACTCGCTCTTGGTCGTCTGGATCGGCCCAATCCAAACCTTGTGTAACGTGCTATCTTTTTCAAACTCACTCTCAAGCACGCGGACCACTGCGTTCAAGCGCTGAAGCATCAAGTTCGCCTCAATGTCCCTTTTAAGGTTTTGGGCACTCGCAATTGATTGGAAGGCCCCCGCCTGCAGATAAATCTTCGGTGACGCTTGCTTTTGCTTCTGAGCCTTTTCGGGATAGTTATCGCGTCAATCGCCTCAACCACGACAGGCGCAGTACCCTGCGTTGAGAAACCCAAGGCTTTCGCTGCCGCGAAGGACAAATCGATCATTCGGTCATCATGAAAAGGGCCCCGGTCATTCACCCGAACCTCAATCTTGCGACCATTATCCAGGTTCGTCACCCGGACCATGGTTGGGATCGGTAACGACTTATGCGCAGCTGAAGGAAGGTACATATCAAAAATTTCGCCATTAGACGTTTTTCGACCCTGGAATTTCTGGCCATACCAGGAGGCAATGCCAACCTCGACATAACCTAAGCTAGACTTTTTAACCTCATAACGGTCACCAAAGACTTCGTAGGGACTGTTCCAAGGCGGTCTAACGCCGTCATCGCTTGATTCAAAGCTCAAGGCCTCATCACCCAAGTGCTTGCTCTCCGCCTCCAGCTCAGCATCACTTAATGGCGGAATCGGTGGTTGATCCTCGGCTGTTGACGCTTTTGGCGTTATCGTTTCGGCGATCGCTGTTTGCGACTCAGGCGGCGCGTCCTCAGCACGGGGCGTGCCCGTTAGCACGGAATCCATTGCGGTCAGGACATTTTCAAACATGCCCGGCGCCATTTTACGGCCATCCGATTGGCAACTCGCCAGAGCGCCAAGCGTAATCAGCAGCAGACAACGCGAGCCCCACCCGCTACAACGCGCCCCATTAATCGGATTCATGATGCCGCGGCCTTCAGGCGCTCGCTCAACTGAAACACGGCCATGGCGTAAAGCCGACTTCGGTTGTAGCGCGTGATCGCATAAAAATTCTGAAAACCAAGCCAGGTTTCTGCCCCAGCCTTACCCTCATAATGTAAAGGCGCGGCCTTGAGCGCCGGGAAGTCACGCAACGATTCATCGAGCGCAATGCCCGCATCGGTAAGCTTCTGTGCCGACAGAGAGGGCTTCAACTGCTGATTAAAAAAATCAATCGGCAAAGCCGCTTTTGAGGTCATTGGCACCAGGATGGGTCCGTTTTTTTGCCAACCGTGTACGGCTAAATAGTTTGCAATGCTCGCGATCGCATCCACTGGCTCATCCCAGATATCGATAAAAGCATCATCAGTGAAGTCAACCGCATACGCCCGATAACTACTGGGAATAAATTGACCATACCCCATCGCGCCCGCATAGGATCCTAGTAGGCCTGTAACGGGCTTTTGTTGCTCACGCGCCAACAAAAACAGTTCCCGTAATTCTTTCCGAAAGAATCCGGATCGCGGAGGATAATCAAATGCAAGCGTTGTGAGCGCATCGATTACACGATAACGCCCCTTGTTTCGACCGTAAGACGTCTCAACGCCTAAAATCGCTAGAATGACCCAACGATCAACACCCCACTTCGCCTCTGCCCGATCAAAGCTGTCTCGGTACTGTTCCTCAAAGGCCTTACCCTGCTCAACCCGAGCCTTGGTAAGAAAAATATCCTGGTACGTGGCCCAGGTCATCACGCGTTCAGCAGGCCGTGAAATGGCATCAATGATTGACTGCTTGTAGCTCGCCTCCTCGAACGCCTCAAGAAGCTCGGCTCGATCAAACCCATCGGCGTCAGTGAGTTCTGAAATAAACGCTAGCACTTCTGGGCGGTCAGTGTANTCAGCCTTCAGCGGCGCAGGCAGTGCTATATACAGCGCGGCGAGGAACGCCAAAAGTNCAATCTGTTGTGTCATACGAGCGCTCATAGCCGTGAAATCCTAATTCAAAGTAACGTAATGCGGCGATGGCTATGAATCGACATCATCAAACCAAACCCTGCAAAGAGTGTCAGCAAAGCGGTTCCACCATAGCTGACCAGTGGCAGCGGCACGCCTACTACGGGAAGGATACCCGAGACCATGCCAATATTCACGAAGACATAAACCGAAAAGGTAAAGGTTATGCTGCCGCACAGGAGCCGACCGAACGTATCTTGNGCGTTGAGCGACATCATGAGCCCCTCTTAAAATAAAAAGACCGTACAGGGCAAGTAAAGACACCACACCCAAAAACCCCAGCTCCTCCGCGAGTACTGCGATAATAAAATCCGTGCTGCTTTCTGGCAGAAAATCCAAGTGCGATTGGGTCCCATTCAACAACCCTTTACCACTAAAGCCCCCTGACCCGATCGCAATTTTCGACTGAATGATGTTCCAGCCTGCCCCCAATGGATCTCGCTCGGGATCAAACATCGTCAAGATTCTGCCCCGCTGGTAATCTTTAATAACAAACCAAAGGGCCGGCGCTGAGATCAGCACCAAGGCGCCGACGCGCAGCATATAGCGCCAGGGGAGCCCCGCTAAGATTAAAACGAGAAAGCCCGAAGTTGCGATCATCAAACCTGTACCCAAATCCGGCTGAACGATAATGAGCCCAGCTGGCACCAACAGCAATAAACAGCTCACCAACACCGGTTTGAGCCCTGGCGGCAAGTGACGTTCATGAAAATACCAGGCCAAAACCATCGGCAGGAACAGCTTCATCAACTCAGACGGCTGGAAGTTTAAAACCCCGGGCACCCTAAGCCATCGCCGAGAGCCATTCACCTCGGTTCCAAAGGGATAGATAAGCAACAATAAAATGAGACCCAACCCATACAGCAAGGGCGCTGTTCTCAGCAAAAAATAAGGCGGGATCTGAGCAATCAAAATCATCAAGCCAAACCCCAAGCCCAGTCGAACCAACTGCGCCTCAACGACCACCCAGTTGCCATCCGATGCACTATGAAGCACAACCAGACCAAAACTCACAATCGACAACAGGATCAACATGAGCCAAGGATCAAGGTTGAACCAGGTAAACGCCCCACGATGGTTTCGAAAACTTGTTGCTCCGCCGGGTAGCCTTCGAACAAAATCTCCGCTCATTGGCGCCTCGCCATCGCGACGTCCGGCACTCGAGAACCGGCCCCTTCCAAAAGATAATAATCAATAATTTCACGAGCCACTGGCGCCGCGTATTCACTGCCGCCGCCCCCATTTTCAAGCAAAACAGCGAGGGCGATCTTTGGATCCTCGATTGGAGCAAACGCTATAAACCAAGCATGCTTACGCTTTCGTTCTTCAATGATTGAGCCTCGTAGACCTCACCTTGCTCAATCGCGACGACCTGCGCCGTCCCTGATTTACCCGCCATTCGGTATTCGATATCCCGACCAATATAGGACCAGGCAGTGCCGTTTTCCCCATAAATTTGATTGCCTCGATGGACCACTTTTTCCATTCCACCGATAATCGGCTCCCAAACATGTTCGGGTAACTGACCTGCACCCGAGGGACTCGACCGGGCGGCGTCTTCAAAGGATTGATTTTGCGCCATACGTGGCGCAACCCAACGACCCCGGTTCGCCAAAGCCGCAACGGCTGCGGCCATCTGAAGCGGTGTGACCAAAATATCGCCATGCCCAATCCCAAGATTGACGGTATCGCCCGGATACCAGGGCAATTTGCGGGTCGCGCGCTTCCATGCGCGACTCGGCAGCAAGCCGGCATTGGCATCGGGTAAATCCAAGACAGACGCTTGTCCGAAGCCAAATTGTTTTAGATCTTGCGAGAGTCGATCGATACCGAGCCGAACCGCCAGATCATAGAAATAAACATTGCACGACCGATAAAGGGCTTTTTCGATATTAACGCGACCATGACCGCCATCATTGGTTTTGGTCCAGTTCCAATCACGATAAAGCCGCTCATTACCCGGCAACTGATACCATCCCGGATCCTCGATGCTGTCAGAAACTGTAACGGTTGAACCGCCTAACGCAATCAAACCGATAAAGGGCTTGAGGGTTGAACCGGGTTGATATTGGCCTTGAATCGCCCGATTGAACAACGGGGCATCCATGGAGGTTCGTAAAGCATTGTAGTTTTGATGAGATATGCCCTGAACAAACAAGTTTGGATCATAGGCGGGCCGGCTGAGCAGCGCTAAAATTCCGCCAGTTTTCGGGTCAATCGCAACAACGGCGCCCCGCCGACCGTCAAGCGCGCGATCTGCAGCGGCTTGCAGGCCAGCATCCAAATACAGCGTCAGATTCTGACCATTGATCGGTTTCACGCCATCCAAGACGCGCATCATACGGCCTCGTGCGTTCGCCTCTACCCGATCATAGCCAACCTGACCGAGCAATTCGGTTTCATAAAACCGCTCAACCCCCAGCTTCCCAATATGATCTGTTGAGGCGTAAGCGGTTGCGTTCAGCGATGCGGCATCCCGATCATTGATGCGGCGAACAGAGCCCACTGCATGGGCCATAAGAGCGCCCTGTGGGTAATTTCGAACCAGTTTGGCTTGCACCGACAAGCCTGGAAATCGAAATCGATTCGCCTCGAACCGGGCCACCTGTTCATCAGACAGATCAAACAACACGGGAGCAGATTCAAATCGTCTCGTTGTGCGACCACTGAGCCGCCGGAATCGAGCGGTTTCCTCCTCACTCATCTCAAGCACAGTGGCCAAGTGAAAGAGTGTGTCCTCCATATTCACGATTTGCTCAGGGATCACCTCAAGATTTCTCGAGGGTCGATTATCCGCAAGCAAGACGCCCTGGCGATCGAGAATCAAACCGCGAACAGGCGGGCGGGCGACAACTTGCACCCTGTTTTTTTCCGAACGCGCCACCGAATCTGAATATTGAACGGTTTGAAGATACCCCACTCGAAGAATGAGCAAGCTGAAAAGGACAAGCACCACAACAGCGCCCGTTGCCGCTCGCTCAACATAGATCTGGCTTTCGCTACGATGATCTTTTAGGGCTAGGGCTTCGCGCATGGTTACTTATGGTAGGGATGATTTTTCAAAATTGACCAAGCCCGATAGAGCTGTTCCGCCATCAGGACCCGAACCATAAAATGCGGAAAGGTCAGTGCTGAGAGGCTCAGCACCCAATCAGCTCGAGCGAGACAATTCTGAGACAATCCATCCGGACCACCAATCAAAAATTGCACTTTTGGATAATTTAACATCCAGTCTGACAACCGATTTGAAAGATCTTCTGTCGAAACCTGGCGGCCCGACTTGTCGAGCGCAACAACAAAACTACCGGCTTTGATTTGCCGCAATAAAATCTGCTCTTCGGCAGCTTGATAATCCGCCGCGCGCCCGCCTTTTATCCGTTTGGCTGTGTTGCATTCGTTCAATATCAGCGCGCACTCCGGTGGCAGTCTTCTCTGGTATTCATCAAATCCATCCGTGACCCAGTCCGGCGGCTGCTTCCCAGAGGCGATCAGCTCCATTTTCACAACGTGATGTCATCCTCAGAACGATTGAAGGAGATGCTCCACAGACTTTCAAGATCATATTGATCCCGAACTTCCTGCAGCATCACATGCACAATAACATCCGCAAGGTCTACCAAAACCCATGCCCCTTCATCTTCTCCCTCAACGCCCAGGGGCATCTCCCCGGCATGCTTCGCACTTTCCACGACATTCGCCGCCAATGCCTTGACTTGCCGCGCAGACTGGCCCGTCGCAACCACCATGGTATCGGTAATATCGGTCTGTTCCCGCACGTCGAGCACGGTGATGTCCTGACCTTTTACATCTTCTAGCGCCGAAATTACTAATTGCGTCAATGCATCTGTATTCATCTTTCGTATCCGGGTTGATTAAGAAGCAGCATACAACTGCTCTTGGAGAATATAAGCGTGGACCGCTGGGTCTAAAAACGCTGAAGGATCACATTTGTTTTTTATCCGCTGCCGAATCTCTGTTGACGAAACCGCCAGCGCAGTATTATCCACAAAAAAGAGCCTGCCGTGGGCTGAAGACTTCAGCATACCCGTCGTCTTCACTTGATGCGATCTTTCAAATGCCAGCAGAGGCGGTGCAGACGCTTGATCCGTCTCACGACGACAAACGACTAAGTGCGCATAATCCAGTAACTGCTGCCAACCCAGCCAGCTGGGGAGGCTCAGATAGGCATCCATCCCCAAGATGAAGTAGAGCCGAGGTGATGGCCCTAGGCGGCGCCGAAAATCTTTTAGCGTTTCAAGCGTGTAGGATCGATCACCTCGCTTGAGCTCCAAATCATCGACATCCAGTTTAGGGTCTTCCGACACGGCTAAACGAAGCATGGTTAAACGCTGGTCTGGCGTTGCGATGGTCGAGGACTTATGGGGCGGAATGTTACTTGGGACACAACACACTCGGGTTGACAACAACTCAGATACAACCCTTGCGATTTGGAGGTGTCCGGAATGCACCGGATCAAAAGTACCCCCTAGAATCGCGAGATCCAAGGAGCCATCATTCATTGGCGAATTTGCCCAGTGCCCATTACGACGAACTTCTCGCTGGTTAAGCCCTCAAGGCCAACGGGTCCCCGTGCATGCAGCTTGTCCGTCGAAATACCGATTTCAGCGCCAAGACCATATTCAAACCCATCAGCAAAGCGTGGAGAGGCATTGACCATCACCGAACTCGAATCAACCTCCCGCAAGAACTGCTGCGCGGCACTCAACCCCGCGGTGACGATCACGTCTGTATGGCTCGAGCCATATTGATTGATATGCCGGATCGCATCATCCAAATCATCACAGGTTTTGACCGCAAGGATCGGCCCAAGATACTCGGTTAACCAATCTGACTCGTCAGCAAGACGGACTTGCTCCGGTGCGGCAAGCCGCGCTTGAGTCTCTTTGCAGACCCTAACCTCTACCCCTTTCGCCTGCAGTGCCGACATGAGCTCATTCAGAAAGGCCTGTGGTAATGCGCGATGTAACAGCACTGTTTCCAGCGCATTACAAACAGCATAACGCTGGGTTTTACCATTCAAAATAAGGGATTGCGCCATGGTCAGGTCCGCATCCTCATGGACAAACAGATGACAATTACCATCTAAATGCTTGAGTACTGGAATTCTGGTTTCACGGCTCACGCGTTCAATAAGGCCTTTACCGCCCCTTGGGATAATCAGGTCGACCAAGTCATCGAGACGCAGTAAAGCCCCAACGGCTTCCCGGTCAGTAGTTTGAACCAATTGAATCCAACTGGAATCCATCCCCGCATCTTCGAGCCCGCTTTGAATACACTGAAACAGCGCAAGGTTAGTCGAAATACATTCGGAGCCACCCCGCAAAATCGCAGCGTTACCGCTTTTGATACACAAGCCCGCAGCGTCGATGGTGACATTGGGGCGAGACTCATAAATAATGCCAATGACCCCGATCGGGGTGCGCATCTTGCCGATTTCCAAACCGTTCGGCCTGGCAGAGAGCTGACTAATCTGACCCACTGGATCTTGCAAAGCTTGAATCTGCATCAGCCCTTCGCTAATCGAATCAATACTGGCGCGCGTTAACGCTAGGCGTTCTAGACTCGGAGCATCCAGCCCAGCGGTTTTCGCTCGATCAAGATCTTCGGCGTTGGCACGCAATAATGTGTCAGCCGAGGCTTTGATTGCCGCGGCAATCTGGGCAAGGGCAGTGTTTTTATCGGCCGTACTGGCTTTACGCGCGACTGAGGCCGCACGTTTTGCTCGCTCGCCAATCCGGCGGATGTCCTGCTCAATACTCATCTCATTCCTATCCCGCAACTCTGGAAATTATACTGGCTTACCCCAGTTGATTCGATGCCAACTGACTGCTCACTATTAACAACGGTCTGCTAAGGCGAATCCGCTTCGATCTGCATCTGATCTAAAATTTTTTCAAGATGGCTCAACCGCGTGACGGGATCGTTAATCTCAAGCATCCGCTGCCGAACGGTATTCCTCAAAGGCAGCAGTTCCGCCAAACGACCACCCAGACTCGACAAGGTTTGATAATCAACTTGACTGGCCTTAAATTGGACAGCGGGATGCGCCATCAAATGCTCAAGAATATCCACTAGGGGTGCATCTTCCGGGCCAGTTGCAATAACGGGCTCCGGCGGCACCATCATTATCTCACCGATCAAGGCTCGGTTTGGGTTCTCGAAGGTATCCAAAATCTTAAATTTACCTTCCGCCCGAATCATCAGGGTTAACTGTCCCTGCCCATTCTGATCAAAGTCTTCGATTCGTNCGAGGGTCCCGACCCGTGCAATATTCGGCGCGCTTCGGCCCAAGATGGCCGTGTCCGAAGGCGCCTCTTCAGACAGCACAACCCCCAAAGCCTGGTCGTCTTTTGCAATCTGAGCCACGATGTCCAGATCGCGCGCCTCAATGACCGGCAACGACAGCACGCCACCTGGGAACAAAACGGCTTGGATCGGAAATAGCGGCAGCGACCGCGTTTTCATCACTCGATTCATGGCTTTATCAACATCAACCTTGCACCCAAGACACGAGCCTTCAGCGCTTTGCGTTGCCTTTTAAAGAAGGATCTCTCACAACGCGAGGACCGCGCGGCCTCAAAACGCTAGAAGGGAATATCATCATCAAAATCATCTGATGGCGGCGGGCCAAAATCATCCGCGGCTCGAGAACTGCCACCTGAATTTGCTTGACCACTGCCTTGGCCACTGCCTTGACTCATACTCGGACCAGAGGGCCCTTGGCTATTGCCGCCATCCATACCGCCTCGACCATCAAGCATTTGCATTTCATCCGCAACGATTTCCGTTGTGTAATGCTTTTGTCCGTCTCGTTCCCACTCGCGGGTTCGGAGCTCGCCTTCCAGATAAATTTTAGAACCGCGCTTTAGATATTCGCTGGCAATTTCGGCCAAGCGGTTAAAAAAGACCACTCGGTGCCATTCCGTACGCTCCTTCTGCTCACCAGAATCGCGATCCCGCCAAGCTTTTGACGTAGCGACGGATACGTTGGTTACCGCACCACCTGAAGGTAAATATCGAGTTTCAGGATCTCTACCCAGATTACCCACTATGATTACTTTATTGATGCCTCTTGCCATAACGACTCCCTTACGTCGACCAACAATTTTGAACTGCAGAGACTATCGAATACTTTGCAGTGCGCTTTAAATTTTAACCTTGATCAAAGCCATTCAGCACCCTCACTCGGTGCCCGATCTTAGTTAAATGGGGTTCCACTCTCTTTCATAAATCATAACCTCTTCATAGCCTATTGGGCAGAGCGGATTTTGCTTCGCCTTCTCCGCGGCCCATCACTTCGGCTGGTTTGATCCCCGTTGCAGCGCCATTAAAAGCCCAGCCCAGAGGATGAGGAGCGCCGCATTAACCACCAACAAAGTGGTAATGTCTGTCAGCCCGATCAACACCCCACCGACACTGCCACCGGCAAATATCCCTAAAAATTGACTCGAAGAGTAGACCCCCATCGCCGAGCCTCGGCGCGCGCTGGGGGCAACTTTTGAAACGAGTGCGGGCAGCGTTGCTTCTAAGTAGTTAAAGCCAACAAAAAAGACCAATAACGCCATCACAAACAACATAAGCGTTGGAGACCAGGCTAAAACAAGAAAACCGACTACCATCACAGCGATTGCCGGTAGTATCTTGACCAAAAGATCAGCAGAACCCCGCCAACGAATGACCAGCGGCAACATCAGCACAAAGGAGCCTAGCAGTATGCATAAGTAGTACACAGCATGGTCCTCAATGGCGACCCCAAATTGTTTGAGCATGATCGGAATCACCAAAAAGCTCGACATCAGCAGGTAATGATTCATAAAAATACTCAGATTTAACATCTGAAGCTGTAATCGGTATGACACGACCCCGGCTTCGCTGACATCACCGCCCTCAGCGGGATCAACCATTGCGCTGCCCGCACTCGGCAACACAAAGCAAACCAGTAGCAGCGCCAAAGCACCCGTCAAGGCGGCGAGAAAAAATAGCGCTTGCAAGCCGCCATAGGCATAAAGCAGTGGCCCCAGGATGAGAGATCCACCAAAGGCGAGGCCAATACTGCCTCCCACCATAGCCATCGCGCGAGCCCGATATTCAAAGCGCATGCCGTCCGCGAGTACCGCTAAAAGCACACCAGCAATCGCGCCCGACCCCTGCAACGCTCGACCAACCAGCACCCACTCAATTCGTTCCGCAAGCGCTGCAACCAAACTTCCAACAATAAAAACACTGAGACCCGCAATGAGCATTGGCTTGCGGCCAAATCGATCGGAGAGATAGCCGTAGGGCACTTGTAGCAAAGCTTGGAACAAGCCATAGATCCCGAGGGTGAGCCCTATCAACATAGGACCACTGCCATAGAGCTTGCTCGCAGCCAGGGTAAAAACAGGCAAAATGCTGAACAAGCCCAACATTCGAACGAAGTACAAAAGGCTTACAATGGCGGCCGTCGTTCGTTCTGATGTGTTCATGGATCTCACTTAAGGACAATCTGATCTTTGCGAAATGACGTTCAAACCCTTAGTATCGCTACCAGCTCATTAGTTGCCATCAAGAAGCGCTGAAGGACCCTCATCATATCGCCGCTAAAACGGTCGCAGCGTCTGTTTTTGCGCTGCATAGACTGGGCGAAAGATGATAGCAGGGTTTGCGATTACTCGCACGAATCAGCGCCTCGCCTTGCCTTATTGTGAGACAACGCCGCACCCAAAAGCAGCATAATGATTACCTCGGGATGTCGACCATGCTTAAGAAAACGATTTCGATCCGGGGCGCTCGCACCCACAATTTAAAGAATGTTGATCTCGATATCCCGCGCGATTCCCTGACCATCATTACGGGGCTTTCTGGCTCCGGAAAATCATCTCTTGCTTTCGATACGCTCTATGCAGAGGGTCAAAGGCGATACGTTGAAAGTCTTTCGACCTACGCTCGGCAATTTCTCGCGATCATGGAAAAACCCGAAGTCGATCACATTGAAGGGTTATCACCTGCGATTTCTATCGAACAAAAATCGACGTCGCATAACCCACGATCAACGGTCGGCACCATTACTGAAATCGCAGACTATCTGCGGCTGTTGTTCGCACGGGTTGGCACCCCCCATTGCCCAGACCATCATCAGCCTCTCAAAGCACAAACTGTAGCCCAAATGGTCGACCTGGTTTTAGAAACGCCACTTGAAACCCGGCTAATGTTGCTCGCACCCGTTGTTCAGCAAAAGAAAGGAGAGCACCAACAAGTTTTCAAACAGTTAGCCGCCCAAGGTTTTGTGCGAGCGCGGATCGATGGGGTCGTGACAGACCTTGATGATTTACCGACGCTGGATAAACAAAAGCGACATTCCATCGAGGTTGTGGTCGACCGTTTTAGTGTTCGAGCCGACCTTGCGACCCGATTAGCGGACTCCTTTGAAACCGCTATCCAGGCGTCGGGAGGCCTCGCTATTATCGCCTACCTTGATGAGCCCGATAAAACGAATATGCTGTTTTCAGCGAATTATGCCTGCCCCACCTGCGGTTATTCCATGCCGGCCTTGGAACCAAGGATCTTCTCGTTCAATAATCCTAACGGCGCCTGCAAAACTTGTGACGGCCTCGGAACCAAGCGCGTGTTTGACCCTGACGCCATCATTCGAGATGACGAGCTGGCCATCTCAGAGGGCGCTATTTCAGGCTGGGACCGCAGGCACGTTTATTATTATCAATTGTTAGAGCAAATCGCGGCCCATTATGATTTCTCCTTGGAGCAACCGTTTCGAGCACTCTCTGAGGCGCATCAAGCGGTCATTTTATACGGCAGCGGCGAAACCGAAATTCCTTTTTACTATGCAGACCAAACCGGCCAACGCGTGCTGAGACAGCATCGGTTCGAGGGCATTATTCCGAACCTTGAGCGACGCTATGACGAGACCAGCTCGCAGGCCGTCAAAGACCAACTCGGGCAATGGCTTCATGAGCGGCAGTGCGCCGCCTGCACCGGACAGCGATTGAATCCCGGCGCCTTAGCCGTCACCATTCAATCCAAGAATTATGCCGATATCTCAAATCTTAGTATTGAAGATGCCTTTCAGAGTCTTAAAACACTGAACCTCGATGGGCAAGAAGCCGAAATCGCCAAAAAGATTGTCAGCGAAATACTGGCTCGGCTGGGTTTCCTGATCGACGTAGGACTTAATTATCTTTCCCTGGCACGACCGGCCAATACGCTCTCAGGCGGTGAAGCGCAACGCATCCGTCTTGCAAGCCAGATTGGCGCAGGTCTCGTCGGCGTTATGTATATCCTGGATGAACCCTCAATTGGTCTTCATCAACGAGACAATCAACGACTCCTGAGCACCTTGAACAGACTACGTGATCTTGGTAACACCGTTATTGTGGTTGAACATGATGAAGAAGCCATTCGAGCGGCCGATTTTATTGTTGATATTGGTCCAGGCGCGGGTGAATTGGGCGGCGAGGTCCTGGCCTCAGGAACGCTTCAGGATATCCTTGACTGCCCAGCGTCGGTTACTGGCCAGTTTCTATCCGGTGCCCGACGGGTGGCGGTGCCGCTCGATCGACAGCCGCCAAGAGACGCGCAATGGCTCAAGCTCCTTGGGGCATCTGGTAATAACCTGCAAACCCTGGACCTGGCCATCCCAATCGGTCTGCTGACCTGCATTACGGGTGTCTCTGGGTCCGGTAAGTCGACACTGATTAACCAAACCCTATACCCGGTTGCTGCCACTGCATTGAATGGCGCAACCACCCTAACGGCCGCGCCCTACGCTGCGATTGAGGGCCTAACCTTTTTAGATAAAGTCGTTGATGTCAGTCAAAGTCCCATTGGTCGAACACCGCGCTCTAACCCGGCAACCTACACCAATATCTTTACCGCGATTCGCGATCTTTTCGCGGGTACGGCTGAGGCAAGGTCCAGAGGCTACAAGTCCGGCCGGTTTAGCTTCAACGTTAAAGGGGGTCGCTGCGAGGCGTGCCAAGGCGATGGCTTGATTAAGGTCGAGATGCATTTCTTGGCTGATATTTATGTGCAATGCGACGAGTGCGAAGGCAAACGCTATAACCGCGAGACGCTTGAGATTCTCTATAAAGGGCGCTCCATCGATGCCGTTCTGCATATGACCGTGGATGAAGCGGTGTCCTTTCTAGGCGCAGTGCCCGTGATCAGGCGGCGGCTAGAGACCTTGCAGGAGGTGGGGCTCGGCTACATCCGCTTAGGTCAGAGTGCGACAACCCTATCCGGCGGTGAAGCTCAGCGCGTTAAACTGGCGCGGGAACTCGCCAAAGTGGATACCGGCCGAACCCTTTACATCCTTGATGAGCCAACGACCGGATTACACTTTCATGATATCGATCAACTGCTCGGCGTTATCCACAAACTGCGTGATCGTGGTAACACCGTGATCGTGATCGAACACAACCTTGATGTGGTTAAAACCGCAGACTGGGTCATTGATCTTGGTCCAGAAGGCGGGGCAGGGGGCGGACGCATCATCTGCGAAGGCACGCCAGAAACCGTGGCGGCTCACGCCGCCTCATCAACCGGACAATACTTAAAGCCACTACTTGAGCACCTTTTACCAGCTAGCCGGCGATATTAGGCGCTTGCGTACACACTTTGGACGGCATCAATCGCCTGCCCTCGGTGGATGGGTGCGTTACTTTGAGCAAGAACCGCCTCAAGCGCCGAAACACACAATAATACATTTTCAGGTCGACTAGCATATCCCATCAGACCAATTCGCCAGACCTTTCCAGCGAGCGGGCCCAGACCAGCTCCGATTTCTAAGTTATAAGATCCAAGCAGCGCTCGGCGAATCAACGCCTCGTCAACACCCGCTGGCACCTCAACCAAGTTGAGCTGCGCAAGTCGCTCGGACTCCGGTACGAAAAAGCGCAGACCCATTGCCTCAAGCCCCGCTTTAAGCGCCTCATGATTCCGCGCATGACGCGCCCATGCTGCCGAAAGCCCTTCCTCTGTTGCCATCAACAACGCTTCATGCAACCCGTACAGCGCATTAACTGGCGCAGTATGATGATAAGCCCGCGTTGAGCCTGCACCCCAATATCCCATCACGAGATTCATGTCTAAAAACCAAGAGGGTACTGGCGTCTTCCGCGTCTGGGTAAGGCTCGCTGCACGTTCAGACATCGTAAAAGGAGAAAGCCCTGGGGCGCAGGACAGGCACTTTTGCGTGCCGCTATAAACGACATCAGCGCCCCAGCCATCTACGTCAACCTCACAACCGACCAAGGACGTCACACAATCGACAATGGTCAAACAACCGGCTGCATGAGCCAGTTCACATAAACTTTTCGCATCCGATCGAACCCCAGTTGAGGTCTCAGCATGCACAAAGGCAACAATTTTAGTGTCAGGATGCGCCTGCAATGCCGAACGCAGTTGCTCCGGGTCAATTGCACGCCCCCAAGCCGTCTCAAGCAAAACCAAGTCACCGCCGAACCGCCGTACGTTTTCCGCCATACGGCCACCAAACACACCATTTTGTAGGATGATCACCTTATCGCCTGGCTCAATCAGATTCACGAAACTCGCCTCCATCCCCGCACTACCCGGTGCTGATAGCGGAATGGTTAAAGCGTTCTGAGTTTGAAACACGCCCTGCAACATCACTTTAATCTCATCCATTAACCGGATGAACTCGGGGTCTAAGTGCCCGATGGTCGGTTTCGCCATCGCCGTCAAAATTCTCGGATGCACGTCGGACGGACCCGGCCCCATTAACGTTCTTGGGATTGGTANAAACGTTGTGATCATCACGGTTATCCTTTTCTCAGGCCTTTAACTCAATACTGNTTAAGGCGTCTTATCAAACGCAAAAGGGCCGGATGAACCGGCCCCTTTCATTCCCTTGAACTTCGTTCAGGCTTCTTCTACGACATCCAAATCTTCTTCATCNGGAATTTCCCGATCNACTAACTCNACAAAGGCCATCGGTGCTTTATCACCTGCTCTAAAACCCGCCTTCAAAATTCGAGTGTAGCCGCCTGGACGATCCTGAAAGCGTGGCCCCAAATCAGTAAAAAGCTTACCGACAACCGCTTTGTCACCCGTCCTGGCAAACGCCAACCGACGATTCGCCACAGAATCNTGCTTCGCCAGCGTAATCAACGGCTCAGCAAACCGTCGCAATTCTTTNGCTTTTGGCACNGTCGTCTTTATNACCTCGTGTTCCATCAGCGAGCAAGCCATGTTCTTGAACATTGCCTTTCGGTGAGAGGCGTTCCGGTTGAGTTGCTTTCCACTTTTTCTATGACGCATGGTAGTTCCTAATCTAACTTAGCTCGGCTTGTTCAGACCGATAATTTAACCCAACAAACGATCGTCACCCCGTAAACTCATGGGTGGCCAGTTCTCTAGTCGCATTCCCAGTGACAATCCGCGTGACGCCAAGACGTCTTTGATTTCAGTCAGTGATTTCTTACCTAAGTTGGGCGTTTTCAACAATTCCACTTCGGTTCGACGAATCAGATCACCGATATAATAGATATTTTCTGCTTTCAAACAATTTGCTGAGCGCACGGTCAACTCAAGATCATCAACCGGTCTCAACAGAATCGGATCGATTTGTTCTTCGACTTGCTTCTCTTCTGGTGAATCACTACTTTCTAAATCTACGAAAACGGCTACTTGCTGCTGCAAAATGGTTGCCGCTCGGCGAATTGCTTCTTCGGGGTCAATCGTGCCGTTGGTTTCAAGATCAATAATCAGCTTGTCCAAATCGGTTCGCTGTTCAACCCGCGCACTGTCAACTTTATAGGCAACCCGACGGACCGGACTGTAGGACGCATCTAACAACAGACTGCCAATCACCCTACCCGAATCCTCTTCGCTCACTGCTGTATCGG
>JGI20160J14292_10000828_pt1 | contig 26738 bp, 20 predicted proteins | sample COG_10_FD_14292 | JGI IMG/M metagenome (IMG submission 14292) | reverse complement strand
CTCAACAGCATCGGACTCAACAGCCACTGCCTCAGCGGGCGACTCATCGGCAACTTCAGCAGCAGGTGCCTGCTCAGCTTCGTCTTCCAGCAGCTCTTTAATCGACAGCTTGATACGGCCACGTTGATCAACGTCAAGGCACTTAACGGTGACATCCTGACCTTCTGTTAAGTAGTCGCTGACATTTTCAACACGCTCGTTCGCTATTTGCGAGATGTGCAGGAGGCCGTCTTTGCCTGGCAAGATCGTGATAAACGCACCAAAATCGACGATCCGGGCAACCTTACCCGTGTAGATCGCGCCCACTTCAGCTTCCGCTGTAATGGCCATGATCATCTCAACGGCTGCATCACGCGAACCTTGATTTTGACCAAACACTTTGACGGTACCGTCATCGTTGATGTCGACCGTTGCACCTGAGTCTTCGGTAATCTGTCGGATAGTTGCGCCGCCCTTACCAATAATGTCGCGAATCTTGTCTTGATCAATCTTTAAACTCACCATACTTGGCGCGTTTTCAGACGTAATCTCGCGAGCAGAATCAAGCACAGAGTTCATCTGTCCAAGAATGTGCAGTCGTGCGTGAAGCGCTTGCTCGAGTGCCACCTCCATGATCTGCTCATTGATGCCTTCGATCTTAATGTCCATCTGCAACGCGGTAACACCCGCAGCAGTTCCAGCCACTTTAAAATCCATGTCGCCAAGGTGATCTTCGTCACCAAGAATGTCGGTCAGAACAGCGAATTGATTCCCTTCTTTGACCAACCCCATTGCAATGCCTGCAACCGGTGCCTTCAGTGGAACGCCCGCGGCCATCATGGCCAATGAGCCCACACAGACAGAAGCCATTGAACTCGACCCATTTGATTCAGTGATCTCGGAGACGACCCGAATCGTGTATGGGAACTCATCTTCGCTTGGAAGTACGGCAGCCAAACCACGTCGCGCCAAGCGACCGTGACCGATTTCGCGACGTCCAGTGAACCCCATACGTCCTGCCTCACCCACTGAGTAGGGAGGGAAGTTGTAGTGCAGCATGAACGGATCACGCCGCTCACCTTCGAGCGCATCAATAATCTGCGCATCACGAGTAGATCCCAATGTAACGGCACCAATCGCCTGTGTCTCACCGCGCGTGAACAGTGATGACCCGTGAGCGTTATCGAGCACATCGACTTCGCAGGCAATCTGGCGCACTGTGCGACCGTCACGGCCATCGATGCGTGGCTCACCCGCTAGAATTCGCTGACGAACAATCCGCTTCTCAAGGGCTTTAAACTCGTCCTTGATGTCATCGGCAGATGCACCGTCATCAGTCGCTAACTGCGCCATAATCGCGTCACGAACATGCCCAACACGCTCATAGCGCGCTGCCTTCTCCGTAATGCGGTACGCTTCGCCTAAATCGACTCCGGCAGCCTCCTCAACTTGAGCACGCAGCGTTTCGTTGACTTCCGCGGCAGACCAATCCCATCGAGGCTTTCCTGCTTCTTCTACAAGCTCATCAATTGCCTTGATAACCGTCTGCATCTCTTGGTGAGCAAACAAAACCGCACCGAGCATTTGATCTTCAGACAACTCTTTGGCTTCCGACTCAACCATCAAAACAGCGTCGCGGGTACCGGCAACAACCATGTCCAGCTGACTGTTTTTAAGTGCGGCATAACCTGGGTTCAACACGTAGCCGTCAGCTTCTGAGAAGCCAACGCGCGCACCACCAATTGGGCCGTTGAAGGGGCAGCCAGAAATTGCGAGGGCAGCCGATGTTCCAATCATTGCCGGAATATCTGGGTCGGTGTCGAAGTCGGCAGACATTACTGTGCAAACGACTTGCACTTCATTCATGAAACCGTCAGCGAAAAGCGGTCGGATGGGCCGATCAATCAAACGCGACGTCAGTGTTTCTTTTTCGCTAGGTCGGGCTTCACGCTTAAAAAAGCCGCCGGGGATCTTACCCACAGAATAAGCCTTTTCAATGTAATGCACTGACAGTGGGAAAAACGCCTGTCCGGGCTTTTCCTTCGGATCAGCTACCACTGTACAAAGCACAGAGGTAGTGCCCATGGTCACCATTACGGCGCCAGAGGCCTGGCGCGCTATGCGTCCAGTTTCCAGTGTGACCTCTTGGCCACCGAACTGGAATGTTTTAGTAACAACGTTCACTTCATTCTCTCCAAAATAAATCGGCCGGCATAATGCCGGCCCTAAGTAATCTTATCGGCGCAAACCAAGACGCTTAATAACGGTCGAATAACGACTCGCGTCCTTGCGCTTCAAGTAATCCAACAGCTTACGGCGCTGGTTGACCATGCGAATCAGACCACGTCGTGAGTGGTGATCTTGCGCATGCTCTTTAAAGTGCTGCTGTAGCTGCTCTATGTTGGCGGTCAACAATGCAACTTGTACTTCGGGCGATCCTGTATCGCCTTCGGATTGCTTATAGTCGTCCACAATTTGAGCTTTTCGTACTGCATCAAGTGCCATGATATTTCTCCAACCTGCGTTTTCTAAGCCCACCCGTGCAGGTTTACAGGAGGGTTGGTTAATGACTGTCAACAAACAGCCGCTTTGGGGCGACTCGGCCGTCGTCGAGTATTACCCCGACGCCCAAAAAAGGGCCGTTCGCTTCAGCGATGCGAACAATACCACTTAGTGGCGCATTTCGCACTAGCACAGCCTGCCCTTGTTTTAGGTAGAAAGCCGCAGAATGACTCACTTCAACACGCGCTAAATGGTCTACCGCCAGTTCGGGATCGATCAAAAACTGATCGAGGGCGCCCTCACCTTCGGTCTCCGCGACGGCGATCAGCGTCTCCAGTGTCACAGCTTGCCCCAAATCAAAGGGACCGGTCGCTGTCCGTCTTAACGCGCTCATATGACCTGGAAGCTCGAGCGATGTTGCCAAATCTTCTGAAAGTGTGCGGATGTACGTACCTTTGCTGCAAACGACATCGATGTCAGCCGTGGCGGCTTCTCCAGGTGAAAAGTGGTTCAATGTCGCACTGCGAATAGTGACGGGGCGGGGCTTCCGCTCGACCTCCTTTCCCTGTCGTGCCAACTTGTAAAGCGGCTGTCCGTCGACCTTCAGCGCCGAGTACATCGGCGGTGTCTGCTGAATGTCACCCACAAATTGCGCGAGCGCGGCTGAAACATTTTCTTGAAGCAAATGCGCCGCATTTTTTTGCGCTAAAACCTCACCCTCACTGTCTCCAGTCGCCGTCGACACGCCAAACGTAACCTGGGCTTCATATGCCTTATCCGAATCGAGTAGAAATTGAGACAGCTTTGTCGCCTCACCGAGACAAATAGGCAAGACGCCACTGGCAAGCGGATCTAGGTTACCCGTGTGGCCGCCTTTCGCAGCACCAAACAAATGGCGTACGCGTTGCAGTGCTTGGTTTGACGAGGGACCGACCGGTTTATCCAGAACCAATATGCCGGTTACAGGCCGCCCCTTTCTCCGGCGAGCCATATCAGTCCTCTTCAGATTCCGGCGCGTCTTCGTGCTTTTCGTCCGATGCTAGGGCCTGTCCGAGCAATGCTTCCATATGACGACCGCGCCCAACACTTTCATCAAACTTGAACGAGAGCTTAGGTACCGTTCGCAAGCTGGAATCGCGAGCAATCTCACTGCGGAGATAACCGGCTGCTTTGTCTAGAACAGCCGTCACTTCTTGCGCCGACTTTGCATCCTCCAACCCGATTTTCGTGAAGAAAACCTTCGCATACCGGAGATCGCGGCTCACATCGACCGCTGTTACATTCACAAACTCCGCTCTCGGATCGCGGAGACTGTGCAATAGCAGCTTGGCCAGCTCCTGTTGTAAGAAGTCAGCAACGCGTTCGGTGCGACTGTATTCTTGAGGCAAGACAATAAACCTATAATGAGCGCGCGACTTCGTTAACTTCGAAGACCTCGATGAGATCTCCCACTTTTACGTCGGTATAGTTTTTCACACCAATGCCGCACTCTGTGCCGTTACGCACTTCGCTCGCGTCATCTTTAAAGCGACGAAGCGACTCAAGCTCACCCTCGTAAATCACAATACTGTCGCGCAGCACGCGAATCGGCTTCGACCGGGACACAGTCCCCTCGGTCACCATACAGCCCGCGATAAGCCCAAACTTTGGCGACCGGAACACATCACGAACTTCAGCAATACCGACAATCTCTTCTCGCAGTTCTGGCGATAACATGCCCGTGAGCGCCGCTTTAACATCGTCGATTAAGTCGTAGATCACGTTGTAGTAACGCACTTCCACGCCTTCGTTCTCTGCCATTCCTCGGGCCTTTGCATCAGCACGCGTATTGAAACCAAAGATAACGGCATTACTGGTCATTGCCAGCGACACATCAGTTTCGGTAATACCGCCGACACCTCCAGCGACAACGTTGACCTTTACCTCGTCATTACCCAAATCTGAGAGCGACGATTGCAGTGCCTCCAGTGAGCCACGCACGTCCGTTTTCACGACGACATTGAGTGTTTGGACCTCACCGGCCGTCATTGTCTCGAACATGCTATCGAGTTTCGCCGCTTGCTGACGTGCAAGCTTACTCGATCGCTGTTTTTCCTGACGACTTCCGGCAATTTCTCTTGCTCGCTTCTCGCTTTCAACAGCAACAAACGGATCGCCGGCATCGGGCGTACCGTCGAGGCCTAGTATCTCAACAGGAATACTTGGACCTGCGACAGCAATGGGTTGACCATTCTCGTCAAGCATTGCGCGCACGCGCCCATACTGCAGACCTGCGAGCACGATATCGCCTTGTTTCAATGTGCCTTGCTGCACTAACAATGAGGCGACAGGACCACGGCCTCTATCGAGTCGTGATTCGATCACAAGCCCACTGGCGGGCACATCCTCTGGCGCCTTAAGCTCCAACAGCTCAGACTGCAGGAGTAAGGATTCAAGCAATCGGTCGATACCTTCACCGCTGTGCGCCGAAACGGGTACAAACTGAGTGTCTCCACCCCAGTCTTCAGGAATAACATCCTTTGCCGCAAGTTCGTTCTTCACGCGGTCTGGATCTGCGCCCTCTTTATCCATTTTGTTAATGGCGACGACTAAAGGCACACCGGCCGCACGCGCGTGCTGCACCGCCTCTTCAGTCTGTGGCATCACACCGTCATCGGCAGCCACAACTAAAATCACGATGTCCGTTGATTTTGCGCCGCGGGCTCGCATGGCTGTAAATGCGGCGTGTCCGGGCGTATCGAGGAAGGTGATCATCCCCTGGTCTGTTTTTACGTGATAAGCACCAATATGCTGCGTGATGCCACCCGCTTCGCCAACGGCCACACGCGAGTTTCGAATGTAGTCGAGCAAGGAGGTTTTTCCATGATCAACGTGGCCCATCACAGTGACAACGGGCGCGCGAAGCTCGGGCGTGCCGCCGTAGCTCGCCATTGACTCCTCGAGTCGCTCCTCAAGCACGTCGTCGCTTCTCAGTTTGGTTCGGTGTCCGAGCTCTTCAACAACGAGACTCGCGGTGTCCTGGTCTATCATCTGATTAATCGTGGCCATGACGCCAAGCTTCATCAGCTCTTTAATGACAACACCTGCTTTGACCGCCATTTGCTGCGCGAGATCGCCAACGCTGATATTTTCGGGCAGCTCGACGTCGTAAACGATCCTCTCAGTCGGCTGTTCAAATCCATGCTGGTTTGGCTCATCGCCAGAGCGCCGACGCTTTCCACCGCGTGCTCGTCCAACGCCCGACTCAGCGGCCTCAATGGCACTGAGCGACAGATTATGTCCGCGCTGCTTACCGCGCCCTGCCGACATATTAGAGCGATCTAGACGTCCCCTACCCGGCTTATTCCGGCGCGAATCATTGGTGTCTCTTGCACTGTCTTTTGAGGGCGCGTCATGCAAACGCTTGGGTCGTTTATCCGCTTGAGTCGCGGCGACCTTTTCAGCAACTGCTGTTTTCTGAGCAGTCTCTTGATCCGCTTTTTTGCGTGCCTCATCGGCCTGTCGTGTAGCAACGACCTCATCGAGCTGTTGCTGGCGGGCTTGGTCTTCGGCCTTACGGCGTGCAGCAGCACGTTGTCGTAACACCTCAGGATCGACATTACGCAAATCTTCTTCAACCGCAGGCGGTTCAATAGGCGCCTCTAAACGCTCCTCGACCGCAACCGGCGTCTCAATAACGGGCGCAACTTCAGGCTCTGCAACCACCTCTTCAATCACGGGCTCCGGTGAGGCAATCTCCACAGGGTCCGGTTGTGCTTCAGCGGCAACATCTGGCGCTTCGACTAACGCGGCTTCCTCAGAGTCCGGACGCTTCATGTAGGTACGCTTTTTTCGCACCTCTACGTTGACCGTGCGTTTACCCGCACCGCCACCCGTCTTTAGTGTGCTGACGGACTTCCGCTTCAGCGTGATCTTGCGTGGCGCCTCTTCATCGCTGCCATGACTGCGCTTCAGATGGCCTAGCAGTGAACGCTTGTCATCATCGGAGACGACTTCGCTCGCCTCTTTATGAGGCAAGCCTGCGTCTTTCATCTGTGACAGAAGCTTTTCCGCGTCTGTTCCCACGGTTTTCGCTAACTGCTCTACGGTTACTTCAGCCATTTTTTCTCTCTCTAATCTTGCCGTTGGTCATCTGTGTAGTGAAAAAGAACGATCACTAAGCAGATTCGCCCTCTTCCGCGAACCAAGGCTCGCGAGCGGTCATAATGAGCTCAGCAGCCCATTCTTCGGTCATTCCTTCGATCTCCATGAGCTCATCAACACTCTGCTCTGCGAGATCTTCCATGGTAATCACGCCCACGTTTGCGAGAACGTACGCTAGCTGCTTTTCCATGCCACGCATCTCGAGCAGATCTTGAGCAGGCTCATTCGAACCAATCTCTTCCTCAGACGCAATGGCCATTGTTAACAACGCGTCTTTCGCCCTCGCCCTCAGCTCCTCGGCAATGTCTTCGTCGAAGCCGTCGATACCCGCCATTTCCTCAAGCGGAACGTAAGCAACCTCTTCAACAGTGGTAAAGCCTTCTTCGACCAATACGCCAGCCACATCTTCATCGACATCCAACGCGTTCATGAAAGTCTCCATGACCTCGCCCGCTTCTGCTTCTTGCTTTTCGATCGCCTCATCCGTACTCATGACGTTAATCGTCCAGCCAGTGAGGTCAGACGCAAGGCGAACATTTTGGCCGCCACGACCAATGGCCTGCGCAAGATTATCTTCGGCAACCGCCACTTCCATGGTGTTGCTGTCTTCGTCCACCACAATAGACTCGACTTCTGCAGGCGACATCGCGTTGATAACCAACTGCGCAGGATTGTCATCCCACAAAATAATGTCGACGCGCTCGGTGTCCAATTCGTTAGAGACCGCTTGCACGCGAGAGCCACGCATACCCACGCATGCGCCCACAGGGTCTATCCGCTGGTCGCCCGTTTTCACGGCAATCTTCGCTCGCGATCCAGGATCACGTGCCGCTGAGCGGATTTGAATAACGCCCTCAGAAATCTCGGGGACCTCAATTTTAAAGAGTTCAATTAACATCTCTTTACAGGCTCGCGATAACACTAACTGAGGCCCGCGGGACTCCTCGTTAATCTCCAACAAAACCGCACGCACGCGGTCATTCATCCGGAACGTCTCTCGTCCCACTAACTCTGATCGCGGCAAGAGCCCTTCCGCGTTATTACCCAGGTCGAGAATAATATTATCTCGCGTTACTTTTTTAACGGTTCCCGCTAGCAGCTCGCCCATCCGGTCTTTGTATTGATCGACCACTTGAGCGCGCTCGGCTTCACGAACAGCCTGCACGATAACTTGTTTCGCGGTTTGCGCCGCAATACGTCCAAAACCGACGTTTTCCACGAGTTCCTCGTGCACGTCGCCAGGCACCAAGTCATTATTAACCTCGATCGCCTCTTCGGTCGTAAACTGCGTGCCCAGCAGTGCGAGCTCCGTATCGGGCACAACCAACCACTTCCGTCGGGTCACGTAGTCGCCTGATTCACGATCAATCGTGACTTCAATATCCGACTCCTCGTCGTACCGCTTTTTTGTAGCGGTCGCGAGCGCCAGCTCAATGGCTTCAAAGATAATGTCTTCCGATACGCCTTTCTCATTAGAAACTGCTTCGGCAACCATCAAAATTTCTTTGCTCATTTGTTATTTCTCACTCTGATCATGGAGGACTAAATCGCCCTCCTTTAAACTTTCATCTATCGTGCGAACTGCAGCGGGTCGACTTCGCTCAATCCACTCTGCCGTGGGCTCTACTCGAACCCTGTCAATACTACCCAGAGGCAGCAAATACTCGTGTTTATCAACGCGGACGACAATGTCATCACCATCGAAACCTAAAAACCACCCTCGGAATTTGCGGCGCCCGTCAAACGGAAACCGCAGCTTGACCTGCATGGGCTGCTCTTCATAAATACTGAACTGCTCCTTTTTGAACAGCAAACGATCTATCCCCGGAGACGAAACCTCTAACGTAAATTCACCCACAAAGGGGTCTTCTACATCTAAAATCGCACTCATGTGGCGACTCACCGTGGCGCAATCATCAACGGTGACGCCTTGTTGCCTGTCAATATAAACACGCAACGTGGGGCGCCGATTTGGGCTCAACAGTTCCAAACCCCACAGCGCGAACCCCAACATTTCAACCGTCGGTTCCAGCATGGTGAGCAATTGGCTCTCTTTACCACCCATTGTGTTCATCGCCGTCCTCGGCAAATTTCAGATACAAAAAAGCCCCAAACAAGGGGCCTCAAAGTGCAGCGCATACCGTCGCGCAAAGTTGGTAGCGGGGGCCGGATTTGAACCGACGACCTTCGGGTTATGAGCCCGACGAGCTACCAGGCTGCTCCACCCCGCATCAAAGTCGTTGCGATGCCCCTTGTATCGACGCCTGTATCGTCGAAGGCAATCACACGGAACCTAGGTCCCGTAACTGAGGAGCGGAGTCTAGGGAGTCGATGCTAGTCCGTCAAGGGGAAGAAATACAAAAACGCCCGCACTTGTTGGGTTTCGTGGATTTTAATGCCTGTTGTGGGAAAACAATGCAGGTCACCAGTCCTTTTGCGCTGGCACCCCGTCAACACTTGCTGCTGATCGCACCGCATTCAAAATAGCAGATTGCATTGCAGCGGCTGCAGCCACCCCCAGTTTATTGATCAACTGAGGTGTCACCGCTTGCGACTGCTTCGGTGAATTTGTCACTGAAACAGCGAAAATCGTGTCGCCGTCAAACAGGGTATGCACCGGCCTTACCGCTCGAGCCAGACCGTCATGCGCCATCTCCGCCACTTTTTTCAGCTGTGCTTTTGACAACTGGACGTTTGTTGCGATAACACCGAGCGTGGTATTCGTGCCAATCAGCGCACCACTCTCCAACGTACCGAGCGCCAGATCCACAGCCGACTCATAGCACCCAGGCGCAGTCGCCCTAACACCTGCAATCGTTTGTCCCGTAGCACTGTCAAACACTTCGCCCACCGCGTTGACCGCCGCAAGCGCGCCGACAAGCACCCCATCGTCAAATTCACGAAGCGCGTTCCCAAGGCCACCTTTAGTGGCGCGCTCAGGCCCTGCTAATTTACCCACCGTCGCGCCAGTTCCCGCCCCTAAGTTTCCCGATCCAACCGGCGCGCTGGTGGCATCTAATGCGGCCTTAGCCCCCCATTGTGCAGTCGGTCGAACACCCGCACTCCCAAGTTGCAAATCGAATAAAACAGCAGCCGGTACAATGGGGACCACAACCCCCTCAAGCACTGGCAACCCCAAACCCTCAGCTTCGAGCACGGCCATAACACCGCTCGCCGCATCAAGGCCGTAAGCACTGCCGCCACTGAGCACAATCGCGTTTGCCCGCTCGACCAAATTCCCCGGCTCCAGAAGATCAGTCTCTCGGGTACCTGGCGCCGCGCCTTGAACTGACGCAGCAGCGGTCGCCCCCTCCCCAGCAAAGCGAACAACAGTGACGCCCGTCAAATTTTCATGATCGGTTACGTGCCCTACCGTAATACCAGGAATCGCCGTAATGCTTTGATTATTTAACGACATAACTCGCACCAAAATTCACCTTCATCAGCGCCGCATTTGCCCTCATTTATTAACTGAAATGTGTGCCTTTTGGAGAAGGCTAACACGACAGGGTTAGAGCGCGGTTTATGTGGAAAAAAGACACTTTATTTAACGCCCAAATCTATTTCGTTTACGGCAAACAAGACATACACTTCCGCGAATCTTAACAACAATAATATGTCAGAGGAGACGTTCATGGCGGAGCTTCCAAAACACGCGAAAGTAGTCGTTATCGGACAGGGCGGAATCGTCGGCGCGTCGGTCGTTCATCACTTAATTGAAGAGGGTTGGGACGACATCGTAGGGCTTGAAAAGTCGGCGATCCCTACCGACATTGGCTCGACCTCGCATGCGTCTGACTTTTGCTACATGACGACCCACGACAAACTCAATGTTTTCACCAGCACGTACAGCCGCGAGTTCTACAAAAAGCGCGGTAACTACATTGAGATTGGCGGCATGGAGGTTGCGCGCAAAGACGACGACGAGCGCATGCTCGAACTCATTCGTAAAGTGGGCTCAGGTAAAGCGTTTGGTACGAACGCACATATGATCTCGGCAGCCGAAGCCAAAGAGAAGTTCCCACTGCTTGAAGAAAGCGAAATTCAGGGCGCCCTTTGGGATCCCGATGCAGGACTTGTGACCCCACGCTCGCAAAAAGTGGCGGGCGATTTGGTCGACGAGGCGGTTGCCAGCGGTAAGTTGAAAGCCTTTGCCTATACGCCCGCCACCAAAATATTAGTTGAAGATGGCGTTGCGGTGGGGGTCGAGACACCCAAGGGAACCATCATGGCGGACTACCTGGTTCTGTGCGCTGGCATCTGGGGGTCGCTCGTATCCAACACGGCGGACGTCAAGCTACCGCTTTTGCCACTGGAGCATCCCCTTCTGTTTTTTGGACCTTGGGACCACCTTGAAGGAACAGGCAAAGACATTGTTTATCCTTTGATGCGTGACCAGGGTAATTCAGCCTACGTGCGCGACACGGGGGATCCCACCACACCCGAGGGGGGTCTTCTCGAGTGGGGCTACTACGAGCCTTTCGAACCCAGACTGATCGAAGCCAAAGAAATTGTTGAACCGAGCGAAGCGAGACTGTCGCCATCAATGCGCGATATAACCCTCGATCAAGTCATGGACGCGTTCGAACGCGCCATTGAACTGACACCGGTTCTCGGCGAACTGGGTTGGGAGGAGCGTCGCTCATTTAACGGCCTACTGTCGGTCACAACGGACAGTGCTTCGATTATTGGTGAGTCGGTCGAACTCAAAAATCTATGGCTCTGTGAGGCGGTCTGGGTCAAAGACGGACCTGGCGCTGGAAAGTTGCTTGCAGAATGGATGACTCACGGCCGCACGAGTATGGATCCGCACAGCATTGATCCTGCGCGTCACTACCCGATTCAAAAGACCGACCAATACATTCGTGATCGGTGCTACGAGTCCGCTCAAAAAGTCTACACACCCGCCGTTCACCCTCGCGAACCGTTTGCAAGGTCTCGTGGACTGAGGACCAGCCCCTTTTACGAGCGAGAAGTTGCGTTAGGCGGTTACTTCATGGAAGTCGCAGGCTGGGAGCGCGCACACGGTTATGCCGCGAACGAAGAAACATTGCTGACGAAGTATCGTGATCGGATTCCTACCCGACAGGCCGAGTGGGACAATCGACACTTTTGGGAGGTCTCTAACGCCGAGCAACTGGCCATGAGCGACGGGGTTGGCATGATTAACCTGTCTCACTTTGCCATCTTTGATGTCGAAGGCCCAGATGCGGAAGGTTTGATGGAGTACGTTTCGGTCGCAAAGGTCGGTACCGATACAGCACTGGGTAAAGGCGTCTACACCCATTTCCTTGATCACGCGGGTGGTATTCGTTCCGACCTCACCATTATCCGACTTGCGAGCGACTGCTATCGCGTGGTTTGCGGCGGCGATACTGGGCACCGAGACTACATTTGGATGCGCGACATCAAGGACAAGCACGGCTTTCCCAATGTGACCTTCCATGATCAAAGCGAGCAGCTCGCAACATTAGGACTCTGGGGACCTGACGCGCGCAGTACACTCGCTCAACTCATGGACGACCCTGAGACTATTTCTAATGCGTCATTCCCCTTTGCAACCACACGTGAAATAAACGTTTGCGGCGTCACCGTTTGGGCATTTCGCATCAGCTACGTGGGTGAGCAAGGCTGGGAATTGTACTTCCCGTTCTCAGAAGGTCTGAAGATATGGGACGCGTTGTTCGAGTTAGGGGTGACGCCTGTGGGCATCGAAACGTATGCGAATAGCCGTCGTCTCGAAAAAAGTCTCCGCCTTCAAAACGCAGACCTTGAAATCGACTACAACCTTTACGAAGCAGGACTTGCGCGACCTAAGGTCAAAGCGGCTGACTTCCACGGAAAGGCGGCTTACGTTCAGCAACGGGAGCTCGACCAGCAGGCCGCTTATCTGTGCACGTTCATGCTACAGGACACCACAGACAGCGACGGTGTTGTGCGCTACCCCGTGGGTAACTGGCCAATCCTCGACCGCAAGACGAAGGAAGTCATCATCGACGCGCACGGTCGTCGGTCGTACACCACGAGCATGGCCTTCGGACCCAGCCTAGGCGCCAACATTGCGATGGGCTACCTGCCAGCCGATCAAGCGAAGGAAGGTGACATTGTGCTGATCGAGTACTTTGGTGAGCACTATGAAGCGAAAGTCATGAAGGTGGGCTACGGCGCACTACTCGACCCCACCAACGAGCGGCCCAAGAGCTGACTCAAAAAAAGAAAAAGGAGCCAACAGGCTCCTTTTTTTTGCTTTAAAGCCGTCTACCGACGACGACGCCTTCGCCCTTCAGGCTCTGGTGCCGTCTTCGGGGGCGGGGCGGAAACCACCGAAAACAAGTTGGGGTAGGGGTCTGACTTGTGCGGAAAAGCCATCGCAGCGACAAAGTAGTCTTGAAAGTCTGCCTCCATCGCGGTTTCAATACGCTCCGCTTTGTTGACCGTCTGCTGAATACTCACGCGCGACTCGCGGTTCAACAGTGCTATTCGAGCACCCACACCGGCGGCATTGCCCGCTGATGACACATTGTTCAACGCACAGTCAGGAATGAGCCCCAGTACCATTGCATGCTCAACGCTGATGTGGCTGCCAAAGGCACCCGCCAAGCGAATGCGGTCGACGGTCGCCACGCCCATCTTATCCATGAGGAGCTTAATCCCAGCATAGAGCGCCGCTTTTGCAAGCTGGATCTGTCTCACATCGTTCTGCGTCACAACGATGTCACGCTGCGCTTCGTGCTGGGCAAAATGCAAAACGTACGACCACGTTCGCCCATTAGAACGAACTCGCTCTGTCTGCTCGGCAAGCGCTCCGTCGACAATACCGTCTTGGGTGATGATCCCAGCGAGAAACATTTCGGCGATCACCTCAATGATGCCGGAACCGCAAATCCCCGTAATATCGAGACCTTTTGTCGAGGACTCAAAGTCCGGCTCGATGGACCACAAATCTGAACCAATCACCTTGAATCGGGGTTCAAGAGTCTCTCGGTCGATCCGGACACGCTCAATTGCACCCGCTGTCGCTCGCTGACCGGCACTGATTTCACCCCCTTCAAATGCCGGACCCGTGGGACTTGAACACACAAGAAGACGATCTCTATTGCCTAAAACAATTTCGGCATTCGTACCCACATCAACAATAAGGCTCATCGCTTTTTCTCGATCCGGCGCCTCAGCCAAAATCACGCCCGCCGTATCCGCACCCACATGCCCCGCGATACAGGGCAGGACGAACAATCGCGCCTGCAGGTGCGCGTTAAGACCTAAGTCACTGGCCTTAAGCGTTACCGCTTCATCCAACGTCAGCGCAAAGGGTGCGCCCCCTAAATTTATGGGGTTAATACCTAAAACAAGGTGATGCATGATCGGGTTGGCGACCAACGAGATCTCTAAAATGTTATCGGTTGTCTCACCCAGCTGCTCTGTCAGTTCAACGAACAACTTGCTGAGCGCCGACTGAATGGCCGCGGTCATCGCTTCAGCACCCTCGGGATGCATCATGATATATGACACGCGACTCATCAGATCTTCGCCAAACGGAATCTGGGGATTCATGACACTTGCTGAGGATAAAACATCACCCGTCGCAAGATCGCATAGATGCGCCGCGACCGTCGTAGACCCAACGTCAACCGCCACACCACGCGCCGCATCGAACAGACCGGACCACACACCGACAATCTGACTCGACTCAAAAACGGCAACAGTTACACCTCTGTCCCCACTGGCTAATACCGACTGAAGCTTAACGAGCTCCGAGGTCTCGATACCCAGGTTTGTAAGACCCCAATCAACCTCAAGCGCATCGAAAAGCAACCTCGCCTCTCCACGAGCATCCTCCAACGACGACTCCACCAGCGTCACAAAGTACAGTCGAGTCGCGGTACTGAGCTGAATATCTCGGTGCTCTGCGTCTTTGCGAATGATCTGGCGGTGCACCTGACTTTCGGGCGGCACATCGATAATCACGTCGTCCAATAGCTTGGCGTGACAGCTCAGCCTGCGGCCCTCTGGTAGTGGGCCTTTGCGCTCATTGAACTTGATTTCCGTGCCGACAAGCGGCGAGAGATGTTCTGGGCTAGAGGTCATATTGTGCTTTTGGAAGTGACCTGACATACAGGCAATCTGACAGCGGCCACACAAGCCGCGACCACCGCAGACCGAGTCGATATCAACCCCTAGGGTACGAGCCGCGTCCAGAAGCTGCGTGTGCTTTGGAAACTCGCCTCGCTTACCCGATGGAAGAAATAGAACCTTGATCTGCTCGCTAGACACGTCTTATGCATTACCTCTTCGACGACCGGCTCGTCCACGACGACCTCCGGCGGCACCTTCGGCCGCCGGATCTCGGTACGCCTTAATCCAGTTTGCACAGTTCGGGTCGTGTCCCATCATCACATCACCGCCGCGAACGGCTTGCATCACCTCCGGGTGCAATGGACTGGTAATCGCAGAGGTCATACCGGCGCCCATGGCCATCGTCAAAAACGCCGCATTGATCCCGTTCCTATTAGGCAGACCGAAGCTTACATTGGACGCGCCGCAGGTCGTATTCACTTTAAGATCAGTGCGAAGTCGACGAACCAGCTCCATGACCTGAACACCTGCGGTATTGATCGCGCCAATTGGCATCACCAACGGATCCACAACAACGTCTTCGTGCGATATTCCATAATCAGCAGCACGTTCAACAATCTTTTTGGCCACTGCAAAGCGTACGTTTGGGTCTTCAGAAATGCCGGTCTCATCGTTTGAAATAGCCACGACCGCGGCACCGTATTTCGCGACAAGCGGCAAGACACGCTCGAGCACTTCGTCCTCACCTGTCACTGAATTTACCAAAGCCTTCCCTTGATAGACCGACAGCCCCGCTTCAAGCGCTTCAACAATCGACGAATCAATACTCAGCGGCACGTCCGTAATTGACTGCACTAACTGTATCGCTTCGGCCAGAATTCGCGGCTCATCGGCTAAGGGAATACCGGCATTGACATCGAGCATTTGAGCCCCAGCCGCAACTTGAGCAAGCGCGTCCGCTTCAACACGGCTGTAGTCCCCATTTTTCATTTCTTCAGCAAGAATTTTACGACCGGTGGGATTAATACGCTCGCCGATGACTATAAAGGGCTTGTCAAAACCCATATGCACTTCTCGAGAAGCCGAGCTAATAATGGTTGTCGTCATGAGTGTCTCCAGCACGATCCCCCGTGACGGTTACGTGCAATTTTTATTGTCAGCCCTAGGGCTCATTGTTATGCCGCCGATATAAACATTGCGGTCGTTCTTCGCGTGTTCAAGAACACGCCGCTTACCTCAACGACGCTATCGTGCGTCTTTGAACCCTTTATTAGCAATGAGCGCTTTAAGCGTCTCATCCGACACCTCGCTCTCAATGCCCTGACCTATTTGTTGCGCAAGCTCTTGAGGTGACAGACTGGACTCAATCGACGAGGTCACTCTGCGCCATTCGTCAAGGTAGGCGTCGCTGCCCCCCTTATCGGCGCGCATAGCCGCACGGTCAATCGCCGCTTGGAACCGATGCTCAAGTAAATACTTACCCCGTTCACGACCTCGCTTTATCTGGACTTGTGATGGAATATCTCGCCAGTACACGTCAATTCTCTGCAAACGCTTTACCCCTTTAAGGAATCATCCGAACAACCTGCTCCTGCAACGAGGAAGCCAACTGTCCGTACCCGGTCTCAATAATTTCAAGTGGAAGGCCTAATCGCTCTGCCGCGCGCGTTGCACTTGCGCGCAATGTATCGTCATGCACTTGCGCCAGATATACCACTTTGCGGTAATGCCCAAACAGCTGTGGCTCAAGCTCAGGGTGCTTGTCCAATTTCAAATCGGCAACGACCAGCCGGTCAAAGTGTTTGGCTAAAAAATCGGTAAGATAAAAGGTTCCGGGCTCGGCGTCAGAAAGCGCGTGGAACACGGCACTCGAGGCATAAAACTCATAGCAATGTGCGCCAGGCAAACGCGCTGCGCCAAATTTTCGCGCGACTTCATCGACACCCCCACCGGTACCGCAATCGGCATAAGCAATAAAAAAGCGATCATAGTTGCCGCATTGATCAGCGAGCAGTGACTCTAGCCGCGCCGCGATGCGCTCGGGCCTGTTGTGCAGCGCCGCATCCAGACACTGAATATCGACCTGATCCCAGCTATTGGCCCGCTTCAGCGCAGCCAACTCAGCCGCGAGCGCACCACAGCCGATGACTAGGAGGCGCGACAATAGAAATCAGCCATTTGCGAGACGTCGCTCTTGAACGAGACGAACAGCCGTAGTGGCCGCTTCGGCAGCATCTCTGCAGTAGGCGTCTGCGCCAACCGCCTCGCCGAATTCCGCGTTCAAGGGTGCCCCCCCCACCATAACAATATAGTCATCGCGAAGGCCCTTCTCCTTCAGGGCATCAATGACGACCTTCATGTAGGGCATGGTGGTTGTCAGCAGCGCCGACATTCCTAAAATATCGGGCTTGTGACGCTCAAGCGCGGCAACGTAGTCCTCTACCGCATTGTTAATCCCAATGTCATAAACCTCAAAGCCTGCACCTTCGAGCATCATTGCAACCAGATTTTTGCCAATGTCGTGGATATCGCCTTTCACGGTACCAATCACCATGGTCCCAACAGGTTTTGCGCCTGTTTCAGCCAGTAAAGGCCGCAGAATCGACATTCCACCTTTCATCGCATTGGCCGCAAGAAGGACTTCCGGCACAAATAAAATTCCGTCGCGAAAATCGATCCCGACGACCGTCATTCCGTCAACAAGTGCCGTACTGAGGACCTTTTCTGCGGACCAACCACGATCCAACAAAATCTCAGTACCCTCTGCGATTTCCTCTTTCAGCCCATCGTACAAATCGTCGTGCATTTGCAACACGAGGTCCTCGTCAGAAAGCGCCGACAGAATAATGTCTTCTTCGTCGGACATTGCGTCTATCTCCCCTAAAATCGCCTAGTAGTCTCGGTCGGCGAAAGATGCTTTTTCACGCGCCATAAAATCCAATAGCGCCTCGTCAATCGCCAGATCAAGTGCGGGCGCTTCATAGTCCGCCAACATTTTTTTCCAGATCCCATTTGCCCGCTGCGCGGCATCTAAACTGCCCTCCGCAGACCACTGCTCAAAGCTATTGTTATCGGCAACGGTCGAGCGATAAAACGCCGACTCAAAGTTGGCTAATGTATGTGCCGATCCCAGGAAGTGTTTACCCGGACCAACCTCCTCAAAGGCCTCAATCGCCTGCGCATTTTCAGAAAGGTCCATTCCTTCGAGCAACACGGCGATCATGCTCGCCTGGTCGCAATCCATCACAAACTTTTCATAGCCCACCGCCAGACCGCCCTCGAGCCAACCGGCGGTGTGCAGCATAAAATTAACCCCAGCAAGTGCCGCAGTCTGTAGGGTGTTGGCCGCTTCGTAGGCGGCCTGCGCATCGGGAAGCTTTGATCCACAGAGACCGCCACCACTGCGGTACGGAACGCCTAAACGCCGTGCAAGCGCCGCCGTTGCGTAAATGACTTGAGTGGGCTCTGGCGTCCCAAAGGTGGGCGCACCTGTTGCCATCGACACCGCGGCAGCGAACGTTCCAAAGACGACCGGACAACCGGGGCGTATCAGCTGGGTCAGCGCGATACCCGCCATCGCTTCCGCCAAAATTTGCGTACAGGTCGCCGTGACCGTCACTGGGGACATCGCACCGGCTAATATGAAGGGCGAAACGACGCATGACTGATTATTGCGGGCGTAAACCTTCAGCGAACCCAGCATGGTCCCATCGAACACCATCGGCGAGTTCACATTAATGAGGCTCGTGAACACACAGTTTTGGTCAACGAACTCTGCACCAAAGACCAGTTTGGCCATGTCAACGGAATCCTGGGCACGTCGCCAGTGCGTCACCGACCCCATGAGGGGCTTGTCGCTGTACTTAAAGTGACTGTAAACCATGTCGTAATGACGCTTGTTGACCGGCAGGTCCACGGGCTCACACACCGTACCGCCCGAGTGGTGAAGTCCGGGCGCCATATAAGCGAGTTTTACGAAGTTTCGGAAATCTTCAATCGTTGAATACCGGCGTCCATTGTCCAAGTCGTGCGCAAAGGGTGACCCGTACGCGGGGACTAAAACCGTATTCTTGCCACCAATCGTCACGTTACGCGCAGGATTGCGCGCATGCTGGACGTACTCGGACGGCGCACTATTTTGAATAATCTCTCGACACATCCCGCGCGGAAAACGCACGCGCGTACCGTCAACACTTGCGCCAGCGGCTTTAAACAATTCCAAGACCTCAGGATCATCGAGGAAGTCGATGCCAATTTCTTCAAGAAGTCTGTCGGCGTTACGCTCAATGAGCTGGAGGCCCTCTTCGCTCAATATTTCCATGTAGGGAATTTTGCGCTTGATAAACGGTGCCGCCACTGGAGCAGAGCTCGCTCTGGCCTCTCTTCGGCCGGCTCTACCGCCTGATTTTCGTCGCCCTGCTCGTTCACTCATAGGACCGTCCTGCTTCATTATTTTTGTTATGAATCGGCCGCCATTTTAACGCCATAAATAGGGGTAAACGCCAGAAAAATCGCACTGGAAATTACGGTTATTTTTGGCACTTTTTGAGGCCAAAGAAATGGCTTTATTTTCGCTCATTTTTACGAAAAAAACGTCTGTGTTTCGGGGCATACAATCGACGCCAAAAAAAATATCCTCTGCACGTAAAACGGCAACATTAGATCGGTTATCGTTGTTGCTGCATTCAAGTCTAAACGAGCATTAACTGTGGCAAAAAAACGCATTGGCATCGTCGGCGCAGGCGTTAATGGGACGTCTATTGCAACAGCATGTGCGGCTCGCGGACACGAGGTCGAGCTCTTTGACTCTGGGTCCGCCTTCGCAGAGACAAGTCGCAAGTCGTCGCGAATGCTCCACGGTGGCATTCGTTACCTAGAGCAAGGTCACTTTGGTCTGGTGCGAGAAGCTCTGCTCGAGCGTGACGAATGGCAGCAGCTCGCGCCCGACGCCACCCGCGTTGAGCGATTTTTCTTCCCAATCTACAAAGACTCACCTCGAGGACGAGCGCTTTTGTATTCAGGCGCGACATTATACCAATGGCTTGCCGGGCGATTTTCTGTGGGGAAGAGTCGTCTCCATAGCATCCCTGAGGTNACTGAGGCATTTCCGGGTCTCAACCCAAACGGTCTTTGCGGTGCGGTCAGTTACTGTGACGTCGTCATGAATGACGAATTCCTTGCACAGAAGCTGGTGAACGAGGCAACCCATCAGGGCGTTACGTTGCGTGAACACACCGTCATTTCACGTATCCAAACTACCGGTGTATTGGACGTCAACGGCACACTGCGAGAATTTGACCGCGTTATTAATGCGGCCGGCCCATGGGCGTCCTTACTGCTTGCGCAGTCGAACATTTCATCGGTCTTCGAGCTCGAGCATGTCAGAGGCTCACACCTGATTCTCAAAGCCAACTTAAAACACGCCTTGGTGTTTCAGATAGCGGCCGATCAGCGCATTGTCTTTGCAATACCGATTGGACAAGGACGCACCTTATTTGGGACCACTGAGCACGCACATGATCTCGCCGAACCCATTGTGTGCAGTGACCAAGAGATCGACTATTTACTGGCGATTTATAACCAGTACATGACGCAACAAATAGACCGTTCAGACATCGAATCCACCTACTCAGGCGTCAGACCCATTGTGAGAAGGCGGAGCGAGTCGTTGTCGAATTTAAGTGCGGCAAGCCGTGACTCGGAGATCGAGGTTATTGATCAGCTCATCAATGTTTTTGGCGGAAAATGGACATCTGCCCGCCGACTCGGGAGCGACGTGGCCTCGCTCATCGACTGANCGTGAATTGGACAGGTCATGGCGTATCTGTTGAGGTCTTTTTTAACTAAAATTCATGACCCACGCATTCAAAATAAATAATGGTAAAATGGTGTCTTAGAACCTGTTAATAACGAGGCAGCTATGTCACAGATATTCCACCTAGCGGTTCCAGCAGGGGACCTTGAGACCACTGTAACCTTCTACACCGAAATACTGGGCTGCCAAACCGGTAACAGCGAACACGGTCGGTGGGTCGATGTCGACTTTTGGGGCAATGAACTGACGCTGCATCAGAGCACCGAGCGGCTGCCGGGCGTGCGACACGACGTCGATATGGGTGCGGTCAGTGTGCCTCACTTTGGTGCACACATGTCCGAGTCCGATTTCAACGACCTAAAGCAACGCATAGAACAATCAGAGCACGATTACTTAGATCCTCCGTACCGACGATTCAAGGGCACAGAATTCGAGCAAGAAACGTTCTTCATTTCGGACCCCAACGGGAACGTTCTAGAGATGAAGACCATGGTCAATCCAGAAGTTCTCTTCAAGACCTAGCGATCTCGTGCCAGTGGGCACAAGCAAAGGTCGCCCATGCGCCTTTTAGAGCGTCTCGGCGCATCTCTTAGACCGCACCGGCAGACCTCTTAGGCCGTATCGGCACAGCTGCCCACTTTTCGCTCTTTATCTACCTTGTGACATCTACCTTGTAACATCTACCTTGTGACAACACACCAATACCCAATTTGCTAAGTGAGGTGAGGTCACTCAGCCTACCGAGCCAAGACATCAGATCTGACCTCCTCTCTGACCAACAGAAGTAACAGCGACAAACACGTGCAATGAAAGGCAATAAAAACCGAGAGAAATGTAAAATCAGGCGTGTCACCCATAGCAAACTCTAAGCGCGCAAGGCCTGTGCCCGCAAAGTACAAGCACAAGGCAAAGTAGCAGAGGAGCAGATGAACTATCTCCCGGCCTAGAACCAGCCAAAGATAGCCACACGCGAGCATCGTAAGACACATCAAGAATCGGACTTGCTGCATCTGTAAATCGAAGAATTGCCCTGTCCAACCGAAAGCGAGATAGCCAGATAAGTACCCGCTAGAGTTCGCAACAATGTAGCCCAAGACAACAACAGTAAACAGCGTCCAATAAAGACGGAACGCAGGTGTTCTTGCAGCAAGTGCTCGCGATAGCCGACTGCCTCGCCGAAAGCTCGATTCGCCCAGCGCGCTTATTTCAGAAGGCGACAGGCTGTCACTAGGTTTCGAGGGGTCATTAGGCAGCATACCCAACCTCTCGATCGGATGCGCGGAATGCCATATAAAGAATGGCGATGAGATAAATGGGCCTCAGTGTTTGGGTTATTTGCCCAGTGATGAGTTTAGGTGTAAAGAACACGTTATCCATTGCAATCAAATCTTCAACGAATGCCACCCACGATATGAGTGCAATGACCTTCAAAATAAGCGTCGTATTTTTTTTAAAGACGCGAAAACTTACGTAAACGAATAATAAAAACCCGGTCAGCGCTGCGCGATACACAATGAGCTCCTCCGTGACAACGACCGCATCACTAGAAACCAATAACGACCCGCCCAACTGAGCCACCGTTATCGTGTGAAATACAACCGATAATGCGAAAAAAAACACGATCAGTTCACACACCAAGTACATATCAACTTTATTCTTCATCGCAATCGCTGATCCTCCCGAAAACGCACTCCGTCGACATCTCAGCTGCCAGGAACCTTCGAGTAATAAAGACTAGGATGCGCCTCCGAGCGCCCACGAGCAACTTATGAATTTTGTTGCTGGATGCGCCAGCGAGGCCCCACAGCACGTTTAACACCCGTGAGCGAGGCGCGTTGCGCGTTGTCAAAGCCCAAGAATTGTCGCCGCACTGACCTGCACCTAGCCTCTTTGTTACTTTTTGCATGATGCGAAAAGCGAATTTACTCAGCGAAAGAGGATGCTACCCGACCCGCTATTGCAAGACGGCCAGAACGCTAGATCAGGGGCGTCACTCAGGGCAAGAACGGTTTCTGGGTCCGAAAAAAAAGGAGCAACAACTTAGCGTTATTGCTCCCCTTTAAGATGGTGCGGAAGGGGGGACTTGAGCCCCTGAAGAGGATCGGCTTTGGGTCAATGGCTTGATGACAGGTGGGTTTATGGTGCTATTGGACATAGCTAAGTAGAAGTGAGTGGGCCATTGTTCAACAAAAACTCAAACTCTGGGGTTGGCAAGTAGCCGATCGACCCATTCCCCTATCCGCTGAATCGCCTGATGCGCGCGCTGAATTTCAGGATACCTAGCCTGAAAAACATGGGACATATCAGCGTAGACTTCCAATGTAACATCGACATTCGCAAGACCTGCACGCTCCGCCAACGCAGTAGCGTCTGACAACAGCATCTCCTTAGCGCCCACCTGAATCAATAGCGGCGGCATGTTATTTAAATCTGCAAATACGGGAGATGCTATCGGCTCGCGAGGATCTTGCCCTCCCAGATAGGCGTGCTTGGAAAACTCAATCGACGCATGCGAGACCATACCGTCCACACCATCCAAAGCAACATAGCTTTCCCCCGACGACGTCAAATCTACCCATGGCGACATCACCACAAGACCAGCAGGTAACGGCAGACCAATGTCTCGAGCCTTGAGGATAGTAGCCAATGTGAGTCCGCCACCCGCACTATCCCCAGCAATAACAATTTCTTTCGGATCGATACCACGCTCTAACATGGTTCGGTATGCGCTGACTCCATCAAGAACGGCGGCTGGAAACGGTGACTCAGGAGCCAACCTATAGTTAACGCTTGTCAGTTCGGCCCGAAGTTCAGCGGCGATCTGAGAAGCAAAGCCTCGGTGGGTATCTGCACTCCCGCTCACATACCCACCCCCGTGAAAGTACAATACTTTTCGCTCCGCGATAACGTCGGCGGGGGAGATAATCAAGCAAGACCTCTCACCAATCATCCCCTGACTAATTTCGCAGCTGTCTTCGATTGGCAGCGCATCCGCTAGGGCCTCCATTCCCTTTCTCAAATCAACAACTGAAGCGGGAGGAGTAACTTCGCTGTGAACACTTTTGGTCATTTCCGTCAACCGATCGGACATCATTTCACCTCTCATCGCGCGCCAAAACGTCTAGTAACCTCGAAGCCTAATTGTCTCGGAGGGCCATAGGCCCCAAAACGCCCACCAACCGAAGCGACACCGCCCAAACTAACGAGGTACTCCTCTTTGGTCGCATTCTTGGCGAAAACACGAGCTTCCCATGCACCGCTATCGCTCTTCCAAGTAGCATTCAGATTGAGCACTGTGTACCCGTGCTGAGAATCCTCTGTGGCACCAAACTCCCGAAAATAGACACGTGATCGGTAGGCGACATCCGCCGCCAGACTAAGCTCACCACCAAAACCACGGCTAAAGAACCGCAGCCCGAGATTAATACTCGTATCCGGAGCGTTGTTTAGTGCGTTTCCGCTGAGGTTTTGGAAGCCATCAGCAGGGTTTAAGCCATCAAAGTTGATGAAGTCTTTATATTCCGTTTCAAGTAGCGTAACACCGCCAGACAATAACCATTGCTCATTTAGATAAGACGACAGCTCCAGCTCAGCACCCAGGACCTGGGCATCTCCGGCGTTACGGGTGACGGTGGCCGTACCTATGACCTGAGACACCTGAAAGTCAGTGTAGTCATAATAAAACGCGGCAGCGCTTAGCGTTGTTGCGCCACCGTTGAAGCGCGCCTTATAGCCGACTTCGAAAGCATCCACTAACTCAGGGTCATATGCAGGACTGCATTCAAAGGGTGCTATACCGCCCGCTTTGTAACCCTGGGAATAGGATCCGTAAACGTTGCTCTCGTCTGACAGGTCATACTGGCCAGCGAGTCGATAAGTCGACTCGCTCCAGTCTTCCTCTTTAGCTTGGTTACAGGTTTCTGCAATCAACAAGGGATCGGGAGTTTTTACGAATACCTGGTTTACATGTGCCTCGTCGATCTCATCATTGGTATGACGCACGCCCGCACTGAGCCTGAAGGTTTCAGTGATATTCCAGGTGCCGTCGGCAAAGAAAGACATCGACGTAGTGTCGTATCGGTTAAGCGAAAAATCGAGTATGTAAGGCGCGGGAAGGCCTAAAGCAGGGCGATCTGAGTCGAGAAAGAGATTTCTGGTGTACTCCTCTCCCAGGTAATACGCCCCAATAACCCAGTCCAGCTTGTCACCCTGCGACTGCAAAACAAGCTCTTGCGTAAAACTCTCTGTATCCGACGAATCCAAAGACCGTACATAACTGCTGCCTGTTGCGTCCCGATCGTTGCCAAAAAAATCCTGAAAATCCTGAAGCGCGGTTATAGACTTGAGCTGCGCCCAGCCCATGTCCAAGTTCAACGTCAAGCTGGTCAATTCGAACTTACGATCAGATTCCGCAGTAGAATCTGCGTAAGTTTGAAAAGGTGTAAGGGATATAGCCTCTTCGCTGATACCAGGATTGAGCGGCTCTGATAGTTCTCGGTTGTCGGTGATCCATTCATATTGGTCCATTGCCCCACTGGACTCTCCGACCGAATAACTGAAGTCAGCGGTAACGTACTCGGACATATTCATTGCGAGCTTAACGCGCGCATTGGTAGTTTCACCCTCCATCAGGTTCGCGCTTTCGGGAGCTAGGTTATCGATCCAGCCATCACCTGTATCCTTGTAGTCAACCGCAACACGGATAGCTACTCGATCGCTGATGGGGCCGCTGTATACAGCTTGGGTGGTAATTTCGTCGAACTCCGCAAAACCGACTCTGACATATCCCTCACGCTCCCGAGTCGGCGCTGCTGTGATCATGTTCACCACCCCACCGTTAGAATTGCGCCCGTATAGGGTCCCCTGTGGACCACGCGCGATTTCTATTCGTTCAAGGTCGAGCTGATACATTTGCGACGCCGAGTCTTTAGTTTGATAAACCCCATCAACACTCACAGAAACCCCCGGTTGCCGGTTAAAAGAACCAATGCCCCGAATCGTAATATTGTGGCCACCCAATACAGACCCATACTGCAAGCTCGGGGTCGCAAACTTGATGTCATTCATGTCCCGTATGCCCCGGTCATCCAGCGCTTCACTCGATAATGCGCTGATGGATACCGGTGTGTCCTGAATTGACTGAGAACGCCTCATTGCAGTCACCACAACTTCCTCTATTACGCCTCTGCTAACGGACCCTTCCTCAATTTGCCCCCACGCGAATAGAGGAGTCAGACCCAGGGCGGAACCGACTGCTGCGAAAAGTATGGAGCAACGGGCAACACTGACTGAACGAATAGACATGATAGCAATCCTTTTTATTAGACGTTTTAGTATGTATATATACAAACATATCTAATTTATCGGTGCAATTTTTTCGACATATTGGTTTGTTTCTGATCGGGGGGTATCATCACAAACTATCAATTAAGGCAAAACTTCCCCGTCTGATGTCCGCTCAAAGACCAACCAAACCTCAATCTGCAAAGGTTTTGAGGAAACGCGAGACCATGAAAGCGAAGGTGCTTGCTGCTGCCGCAGTCCAGATGAACCAGCGTGGCGCGGCATCACTGGATCTAAAAGCCCTCAGCGATACAGTCGGTCTATCCAGAAACAGCCTTTACCACTACTTCAAAGACCGGCGAGACCTTGTGTATCGCTGCTATCTGAAAGCGGCCGAGGATTTGAAGGAAGATATAGAGCGATCACTTGCACTCACGGGCGACAATCACAGCCAGTTGGAACACTTTTTGCGCACCACGTTGATAAACCGGACACATGAGACAGCTGTGCTTAGTGACCTTGGGTTGCTTGATCGAGACCAGCGCAGTGAAGTCCAAAGGCTTCAGGCGTGCAACCTGGACACGCTTGAGGAAATTTTCCGAAATAGCATCAGCGCCGGAGATCTTCGGCCTAACAACCCTGAGATTGCATCACGAGTTCTGCTTGGGGTCATAAATTGGGCCCGACTTTGGTTTCGATGGACCGGCCATTATCGCTCTGGAACTTCTCTGTACCTTGCCAAGGTGGCCGATGACATTATTGATGGACTTCTCTATGGGATTTCTGCCGGGCGAGATTATTCGGACAAACAGCCGCTAAAACTCCAAATAGTTACGGCTCCCGATTTCGACGCGTTTGATGTCACAAGTATCGGGGAAGAAAAACGCTTACAGCTTATAGGTGGCGCGTCCCGCGTTTTTAATCGCAAAGGTATAGCAGCAAC
>JGI20160J14292_10000799_pt1 | contig 27563 bp, 23 predicted proteins | sample COG_10_FD_14292 | JGI IMG/M metagenome (IMG submission 14292) | reverse complement strand
CCCTCCTCGGTTTCTGACGCAATTTCAGCGACGATTTCACCCCACGGATTGATGATGCAAGAATGCCCATAGGTGCGCCGTTCCCCTGCATGCTCGCCGCAGGTTCCCGAAGCCAGCACCCAAGCCCCCGTCTCAATCGCCCGTGCGCGCAGCAACGTGTGCCAATGGGCTCGGCCTGTTTTCTGCGTAAAGGCAGCAGGGACCAGCAACACGTTTGCGCCCGCCATCGCGAGGGTTTGGTGCAGTTGAGGAAAGCGCAGGTCGTAGCAGATTGTATGCCCCAGAGTCGCGGGGTGATCAGGAAGGGCTGAGAGAATCGCTTCGTCGCCGGGGGAGAATATCTCGCTCTCACCATAGTGTTGGCCATCGCCGATGCTGACATCGAACAAATGAATTTTGTCGTAGCTGTTGATAATAGCGCCGGAGGGATCGAGCAGGATCTGGCGATTGACGAGTTTCCCCGCCGCTCCGCCCTGAACAAGCAAGGAGCCCAAGCAGATAAACACCTTGTTTTGCCCTGCGACCCTTTGTGCCATCTGGAAAACAGGATCGTCTTCGGCGCTGCCAACGGCGCGGTTTAATGCAGAGCGATCAGGCTGGATAATGTTGCTGGCTTCGGGTGTCAAAACGAACGTGCAACCTTTGCCAATGGCCTCAGAAACCAATGTTTCCAAATGCTTGGCGTTGACCTTTGGGTCCGGGCCGACGCAAAACTGTACCAATCCCACCTTCATATTCTGTCCTTTTTGGATCTGTGTCCCTGTGTCTTAAATGGTCGGTCGCGTCTTCTAAGAAGCTCCCTTGCATAATGACGCACTGGTAAGGGCCGTCACACGCACTTAATCTAAGGTCAACCGCAAAAGCTACGAGACCGAAACGTGGACTACGCTTCTTTTTTTGCCGACAGTCTGTCTTCCCTGCACAAAGAAGGGCGCTATCGCGTCTTTGCTAACCTTGAGCGTGTATCAGGCAAGCACCCCAAAGCCATGTACCGTGACCCTCTGAATGGTCAGTCGCGAGAGATCACCGTTTGGTGCTCGAACGACTATTTGGGCATGGGGCAGAATGCGGACGTGCAGCAAGCCATGGCCGACGCGGCTTTGGAGCAAGGCGCGGGCGTTGGCGGCACGCGGAATATCTCCGGCACCAACCACCTGCACGTCGCACTAGAGCGCGAGTTGGCGGATTTGCACGGCAAGGAAGCCGGGCTGATCTTTACTTCCGGTTACGTGAGCAACCTGGCAGCGCTGGGAACGTTGGCGGCGAATCTAAAAGATTGCGTGGTGCTGTCCGACCGTTTGAACCATGCCTCGATGATCGAGGCGATGCGCTGGTCAAAAGCGGAAAAGGTGATCTTTGCGCACAATGACATGGCCGATCTGGAATCCAAGCTACGCATGCTTGACCCCGATCGCCCCAAGATCATCGCTTTCGAGTCCTGCTATTCCATGGAAGGCGACTTCGCGCCCATCGGAAAAATCTGTGATCTTGCGGAAAAATACAACGCGCTGACCTATCTCGACGAAGTCCACGCCGTTGGCCTCTATGGTCTGCACGGTGGCGGGGTTTCTGAGCGCGATCAGCAGGCGCACCGGGTTGACGTGATCGAGGGCACACTGGCGAAGGCCTTTGGCTGCATGGGCGGCTACATCGCCGCGAACAGCGATATTGTCGACTTCGTGCGCTCCTACGCTTCGGCGTTCATCTTTACCACGGCACTGCCACCGTCCTTGACCGCTGGCGCGCTGCAGGCTGTGCGACACCTCAAAGACAGCCAGCAAGAACGGCTCAAGCTGCAAGAGCGGGCGGCGGCGCTGAAAAGCAAGCTGCGCGCCGCACAGTTGCCATTCATGATGTCGGAAAGCCATATCGTCCCGGTTTTGGTCGGCGATGCGCGCCGGTGCCGCGAAGCCTCGGACATTCTGCTCGAAGATCACAACATCTATGTCCAGCCGATCAATTACCCGACTGTGCCGCGCGGGACGGAGCGCCTGCGCTTTACGCCCGGGCCGCTGCATTCGGATGAGGATATGGATCATCTGGTTGAGGCGCTGAAAGCAACGTGGGATCGTTTGAGCCTGTCGGCGGCGGCATAGCCGAAAATTCACCCTCGAATTTTCAACGGTTTTGCCCCATATGCAGGGCGCAACACTTTTAGCTCTGGGAAAAACCTATGTTCGTCGCTGCACTGTTCACAATCGTCCAGGCTCTCGATTTCGCCATTTCGATCCTGAACTTCATTCTTATTGTGTACATCGTCATTGGTTGGCTCCGCGTCTTTAACGTCGGATTCGCCTTTAATCCCGTGGTGAGCCAAGTCTACACGGGCCTGCATTCCCTGATTGATCCGCTGCTGTCGCTGATTCGCCGCGTGATTCCAACACAGTTTGGCGGCATCGATATTGCCCCCATCGTGCTGCTCGGTGGCCTATGGTTGCTGCGTCAGTTCTTGAGCACGTGGGCGCTTCAGATCGTAAACGGCTAAAGCCTGCAATTGCCTGTCGTTTTGGTGAATGTTTTTGTCGGGCAGGGGGCTAATGTCGGCTCAACAACCTGACACCTATTCATTCAAGGACGAGAGTCATGACGGCAAAATTGATTGACGGCAAAGCCTTTGCAGCCGGTCTGCGTGGACGCGTAAAAACAGGCGCAGATGCGTTGATGAGCAGCCACGGCACAAAGCCCGGTCTTGCCGTTGTCATCGTCGGCGAAGACGCCGCCAGCCAAGTTTACGTGCGCAACAAGGTCAAGCAGACCGCCGAAGCCGGCATGGAGTCCATCCACCACGCGCTGCCGGTCAATACGGAGCAATCGAAACTTGAAGCCCTGATCGACGATCTGAACGCGGATCCAAAGATCCACGGCATTCTGGTTCAACTGCCGCTTCCTGCTCATATGGATAGCGATTCTATCTTGGCCCGGATCGTTCCTGAAAAGGACGTTGACGGCTTTCACGAAGTCAATGTGGGCCGGTTGTCCATTGGCGCGACGGGGCGCAACAAGCCGATCATTCCGTGCACGCCTTGGGGCTCCCTGATGCTCATTAAAGACACGCTGGGCGATATTTCCGGCGCGAATGCTGTGATCGTTGGGCGCTCGAATATTGTCGGTAAGCCGATGGCGCAACTGCTGCTGGGTGCGAATGCTACCGTTACGGTGGCACACTCCCGCACCAAAGATTTGCAGGCTTTGTGCAAGACCGCAGACATCCTTGTTGCCGCCGTGGGGCGTCCTGAGATGGTGCGGGGCGATTGGGTGCGCGATGGGGCGTGCGTGATTGACGTGGGTATCAATCGGATCCCGAAGGACGATGGCAAAACCAAGTTGGTTGGCGACGTGGCCTTTGACGAGTGCTTGGGCCACGCAGGGTCGATCACACCTGTCCCCGGTGGTGTTGGCCCCATGACCATCGCTTGCCTGCTGGCAAACACCCTGACCGCTGCGCACCGTTCCTTGGGTTTGGACGACCCCGAGGTCTAAGCCGGCCTTCTCCCCGCTGGTAGCGAAAACAGTCCTCCGGTCACCGAGGCGTGAGGACTTGTTTTCCGTTGTGTGTCGCATTGCGTGAAAAACGCTCTACATTGGCGCTTGAGATATACCTGCAAGATCAACACGGGGAGACGTCTGATGAAGCCAATCATCCGGCCTGACTGGTGGCTGCCAGAGAGCGCAGCAACCGACCAAACAACATATCAAAACCGCCGCGCCATTTTGAAAGGCCTGGGCATTGGCTCCGTCGGGGCTGGCCTTGCGCTGTCGGGCGCCATGCCTGCTTTTGGTGACACCAGCGATCTTTACCCCGCGCGGAAGAATCCCAACTATGCCAGCACGCTGAATAACCGTCCGTTGACGGATTTCGAGACGGCATCGACGTACAACAATTACTACGAATTCGGTACGTCGAAGAAGATTGCGAAGAATGCGCAGAAGCTGACGATCGATCCGTGGCCGGTGGAAATCGGCGGCTTGGTGAACAACCCCATGACCCTGGATTTCGAAGAGCTGGTCCGGAAGATGCCGATCGAAGAGCGGGTCTACCGCCACCGCTGTGTGGAAGCGTGGTCGATGGTCGTGCCGTGGTCCGGTTTTGCGCTGAAGGAGCTGGTGCGCCTCGCGGACCCAACATCCGACGCAAAATACGTTGTGCTGACGTCGTTCAACCGCCCTGAAGAGGCGCGCAACCAATACCGCAGCCGTTGGCCTTTCCCCTATGTCGAAGGGTTGGAGCTCAAGGAAGCAACCAACGATCTGGCGTTTATGGTGACCGGTCTGTACGGCGAGCCCCTGCCAAAGCAAAACGGCGCGCCGATGCGCCTGGCGGTTCCGTGGAAATACGGATTTAAGCACAACAAGGGCATCACGCGGATCGACTTTGTCTCGGAAATGCCAACGACATTCTGGATGGCGAGCGGGCCCTCAGAGTACGGCTTCTTCGCCAATGTGAACCCGGACGTGCCGCACCGACGCTGGAGCCAAGCGCAGGAACGTGACATTGGGCAAGGCGGCAAGCAGATCCCAACACAGATTTACAACGGTTACGCGAACCAAGTCGCATCGCTTTACGCTGGCCGCGATTCTGACCGCTCGGTCTTCTTCTAAGGAACTGAAACGATGGCCGCTGCATCGCGCCCTGCACTGAAGTCAAAAACCCGGCCCAAAAGCCCCAAACTCAGCCGCCGTGATGTCATTGTGCGACGCGGCCTGAGCTGGATTGCGTTGGTGTTGCGGATCGTGGGCATCGCCAGCCTTGCTCTTGGGCTGGTGGCGTACGGGGTTGGTATCTTTATCGCCAACCCAGTGACGGCGCTCACGCTGGAAATCATCGATATTTGGTACCTCGCGCACAACTTCAGCCTCGACTTGTTCCAAGTGTTCATCGAGCGAAAGCTGTTCTTTTGGTTACCAAACCCAACAGACCCTTGGTTTAATGTTGTCCGTCCCATTCTGTTCCAAACGCCGGTAACGGTCGCTGTGGTCGGCGCTGCTTTGCTGGGCCTGGGCTGGGGGATTGGGCGGATTGTGCGGCTTCCGTAAAACCGCCTGTCTTTGACCCCGACCTAATGCTAAACCGCCCTTCTGAGACAGAGCTGGAAGGGCGGTTTTTTCATGATCATGAAGCATACTTACGTGGGCGGGCAATCGCGGCATTCTGGTTTGGAGCCGTTTGACAAGATTTATCCGGCAACCGGGGAAGTCATCGCCCGCATCGAGCCAACCTCTGCCGCGTTACTCGATGAGATTGTGGCCGACGCAGCTGAGGCCCAAAAAGCATGGGCGGCAACCAGTGGAACCGAGCGCGGACGCATCCTGCTTCGGGCTGCAAAAATCCTTCAAGATCGCAACGAGCAGGTCGCGCGGGTGGAGGTACAGGACGTCGGCAAAGCCATCGCGGAAGCCGAAAGCGGTGATGTCCCTTCCGGCCCCGATGCGCTTGAATATTTCGGCGGCATCGCCCGCGATATGCCCGGCACCTATCACACCTATCCTGGCGCTGTTGGCTTCACACAGCGCGTGCCCTTGGGCGTTTGTGCCGGTATTGGCGCCTGGAACTACCCCACGCAAATCGCGTGCTGGAAAGCGGCACCGGCGCTGGCCGCAGGCAACGCCTTCATCCTCAAGCCGTCCGAGGAAACGCCGCTAACAGCCTATGAGGTGGCCGACGCCCTGCACGAGGCGGGCTTGCCCAGTGGCCTGTTTAGCGTGGTACAGGGGGATCATACTATCGGTCGGGCGATTTGCGAGCATCCGGGAATCGCCAAAGTCTCGCTGACCGGCGGGGTTGATACCGGCAAGCTCATCATCAAGCAGGCCGCCGACACGCTGAAAAAGGTGACGCTTGAGTTGGGCGGAAAGTCACCGCTGATTGTGTTTGAAGATGCCGATTTGGACGATGCTGTTGGCGTGGCGCTGTCGGCGAACTTCTATACCTCGGGTGAAGTATGTTCGAACGGCACGCGGGTTTTTGTGCACCGGTCGATCGCTGACACGTTTCTGGCCGAGGTCGCACGCCGCACGGCCACCATTCGCGTCGGCGACCCGATGGACCCGGAAGTCCACATGGGCGCGCTGATTTCCGAAGCGCACTTGAACAAGGTCATGGACTACATCGAAATCGGCAAAAACGAAGGGGCGACCCTTTTGGCCGGCGGCAATCGCGTGTCTCCGCAAGGGTTTGAGAACGGCTACTTCGTTGAGCCTACCGTGTTCTCCGGCTGTACGGACGACATGCGGATCGTGCGCGAGGAGATTTTTGGGCCGGTGATGTCGGTCTTGGTCTTTGATGACGAGGATGAAGCCGTGCGACGGGCCAACGATACGTTCTTTGGCTTGGGTGCTGGTTTGATGACCACCAATCTCGCCCGTGCGCATCGCGTCGCGGACCAGTTGGTTTCGGGATCGGTTTGGGTCAACACCTACAACATTTGTCCGCCAGACATGCCCTTTGGCGGGTCGAAGCAAAGCGGATTCGGTCGGGAAAACAGCCGGTTTGCGCTGGAGGGCTATACCGAAGTGCGCTCCACTTACATGGACCTGTCAAAATTTGAAGGGTCGTACTAACGTCCCAAGGCTAGAGACATAAAAAAGGCCCGCAGGATCGAACATCCTGCGGGCCTTTTTCGTATTTCACTGCGCGCGGCGGTTTAGCCCTTAGCGAGTTCACCGGCTTGCTTCACCCACTCATCACGGTCGATGCGATCAGGGAAGGAGCCAAGCTCAGCGGCCAGCCACTCAACGTCTTTCGCAGAGAAAGCAGCAAGCTGTGCGTACTGGTAGATACCGAAAGAGTTCAGCAGGCCTTCGAACTTCGGTCCGACGCCTTTGATTTTCTTCAGATCGTCAACATCGGTCGGCGCTTCTTTGAGCAGGTTCGTTGGCGCTGGCGCGTCCGTTACGAACTTCTCTTTCTTCGCTGCTGCCTTCTTTGGCTTTTCTGTCGCCTTAGGCGCCTCAGCTTTCTTCGCTTCAGCCTTTGGTGCTTCGGCCTTCTTTTCAGCCTTTGGCGCAGCTTTCTTTGCTTCAGCCTTGGTTGAAACGGCTGCGGAAGCCACCGCTACGGCTGCTGCTGCTTTTGCAGAAGCGGTCGGCGCACCAATTTTCTTGGCGCTGGACGGCGGCGTGTTTGGGTTCTCGTCAACGACGGACACCAAAGAACGACCGCGCTGGCCAACGTGGAACTTCACGTAACCATCGGACAGTGCGAACAGCGTGTGGTCGCGGCCCAAGCCCATGTTGGTGCCTGGGTGGAATTTCGTACCGCGCTGACGCACGATAATGTTGCCAGCTGTTACGAGCTCGCCGCCGTAACGCTTTACGCCGAGGCGTTTACTTTCTGAGTCGCGACCGTTCCGCGAACTACCGCCTGCTTTTTTATGTGCCATTTCTGGGCTCCCTTTGGAGACTTCTTGAATTAGAGGCCGTGTTTAGAGGCTGGCTCGCGCTTTGTCCACCTGCAACGCGTGCATGAAAGCCAGCACTTTAAGCCACATAAACGGAGTCAGTGGCGTAAAGCTCGACCAGCGGGTCTTCCCAGTACAAAATGAGCTCGTCGCCCGTGTTGAAAGAGAGGGTTGTCGAGTACCCGGTGTAGGTCGTCGTATAATCGTCGAGCGAAAAGCCCTGTAATTCGATGCTGTCGTACCCCGATTCGAAATCACCCACTTCGTCGCTGCCGTATCCGGGCCTGAAAATAAAGACATCCGCCCCGTCTCCGCCAATCATGAAATCCGATCCTGCGCCGGGATCGATCCGGTTGCTGGCCTCGTTGCCATAGATTGTGTCGTTGCCAGCGTCGGTCGTCACGTTCTCGATCATCACGTCAAAGGCGATGCCGACGTTGCCATAGGATGTCGNGCGCACAAGGTCGGTCAGCACAAAGTTTTCCGACGTAGCATCGGAGAAAACCACCTCAAACTCCACCCCGCCCATCCAGTAGGTCTCAGCGTCGGAAATGATGGCGAATTCTGTTCCATCGTTGGACACGTCAGCGCTCAAGTGACTGGCCCCACTGACAACGGACACGTCTTGGATCAACAGGGGCGCGTCGGTCAGCTCCTCCACCGCCGTGACCCATTTGGTCAGCGGCAGTCCACCGAGCGTGCTCAGACTGCCCGGTGTTAAATCGACCACGACGTTGGTTGCGCCGACATGAACAATGGTATCGGTGCCGCCCGCGTCCCAGATCGTTTCGAACACCGGGGTATCGCTGTCAAACGTGTAAACGGTATCGCCAATCGCGGTNGCCGTGTTGGCGCCATAGAGGTGCTGGAGCGCTGCAATATCGTACATCATCAGGCTCGCCGGCGAATGACCGCCCTCACCGCTGGACCACGCAATTGTCTCGGTCATCACAGTATAGAGGTCGGTGTCGAGCCAATCGTCCATCAGCGGGTCTTCGAACGGATGGCCTAAACCCAGAGCGTGACCGATTTCGTGGACAAGTACCGTCGCACCGCCGCCCAGGGGATCTTCGAAGTACATGTCGCGAAACGCAGCGGGATCGAGATGCACATCGCCGCTGTTTTCTTCCATTTTTGGTGCGTCGCCATAGGGGACGATCGCCCATCCTTCGGTGATGCCGAGCGGATCATCGACAAAACCGTTGGCGTCATAGCCGAGATTGATGTGGCCGCGATTGAGCCCGTCCGCGGTGTAGGTTCCTGCACCCTGATCGCTGACCTCAGTCAGGGTAACGTTGATGAAGGATTCGAGCGATTCCATCACGTCACGGGTGCGCTGCTGCTCGATCGCGCCAAAGGCTTGAAACCCCGTCAGGCTGGTGGTCGGCATGCGTTCCACAGCAAAGGAATAGGTCAGTTCAACCGGTTGATCATAGGTGCCGCTGCCCAGCCAATGTGCCATGGGCGAAATGGGGTCATCGGCGGGGTATAACAGCGCATCAATGTTGTCGTTGCCGGTGAAATATCCCTTTACAGGCAGGGGTGGTTCAGGGGGTTCAATGGTGGGCTCATCAGGTCCAGCGCCCAGAAGGATCACGCCGCCGGTCACCACACCGGCCGAGGCGACGCCAGCGACCGTCAGCACGTTGGCCGTGTCAGTGTACCAAGCCGGACCGCGACCATAGGCAAGCATCAGCGCGTCGCTAGCGCTAAAGGCACCATTGGGAACGATTCCCGGACTTGTCCCAAAGCCTCCCAAGACCTCGAGCGCATCTCGGACGGCATCGGGTATTTGCGCTGCTGGAACCATTTGTGAGCCTTGGGCAGAGCTGACTTGGTAGACGTCTGGACCAATCAGTTGATAGTCCAAGCCGTTGAACAGCAGCGCCTGCGCGGGTTGTGCTGCGGTTAAGGCGCCGCCGCCAACGGCAAGTGCCAGCATGCTGCTGCGGCTTTTCACGGCGCGATCTGTGCGGAAAATCTGTTGCATTGCTACTCTCACCCCAGCTTTTGCCTGCAAGATTGCCTGCCTAAGTCGTTCAAGTGATGGCGAAAAAGGGGGCAAGAAGCAACGGAACCAAGGCACGCACACGGTCGCCCGCACGCGGAAGGATTGCAGACCGCAGGCAGCGAGGATAGGTTGCGGGCTGGAAACAGAAACCTCTTCTCAACCGTGGGTACGATGACCAGTCAGGCTCGTTTCAGTGTGGCACCAATGATGGATTGGACAGACAGGCATTGTCGCGTCTTCCACCGCCTGCTGAGTCAACATGCGCTTCTCTATACAGAAATGGTGACAACCGGTGCGCTGATGCACGGCGATGTGCCGCGTCATCTCGACTATTCCGATGTTGAGCACCCTGTGGCGCTGCAACTTGGCGGTTCAGAGCCGGCCGACATGGCTGCTGCGGCGCGGTTGGGGCAGGACTGGGGATACGACGAAATCAACATGAACGTCGGCTGCCCTTCGGACCGGGTTCAGCGGGGAACGTTTGGGGCTTGTTTGATGGCCGAGCCGGGGTTGGTTGCGGAAAACGTACAGGCGATGCGGGCGGGTGTAGATATTCCTGTCACCGTGAAGTGCCGCATCGGCATCGATGATCAAGACAGCGAAGCNGCGCTGACGGACTTTATTGCTCAAGTCAGTGAATCGGGCGGCTGTGAGCGGTTTATTGTGCATGCGCGCAAGGCGTGGTTGCAGGGGCTGAGCCCCAAGGAAAACCGCGATATCCCGCCACTGGACTACGATCGGGTCAAGCGCCTGAAGCAGCAGTTTCCGCATTTGCACATTGGCATTAATGGCGGGGTGAAAGACCTCGATACAGCCCTTGACTTGCTGTCAGCGGGGCTGGATTCGGTGATGGTTGGGCGGGCCGCCTATCAGGATCCGTGGATGCTTTCCCACGTCGATGCACGCCTTTTCGGCGTGGCCGAAGGCGGTCTGCAGCGGACGCGGCATGGGATCATCGAGGCGTTCTTGCCCTATGTCGAAGATCAGCGTTCGGCGGGCGTGCCGCTTCATGCGATGACACGGCATATCTTAGGCTTGTTCAACAGCCAGCCCGGCGCTCGACTCTGGCGGCGTTACATCTCAGAAAACGCGCCCAACAAGACCGCAGGCGTGGAGGTCTTGCGTCAGGCTTTGGCGTTTGTATCGGTTGAGGACGTCACCGGCACGGACGCGACAAAAGCCGGATAGCGCCAGAACAGATAAAGCCCGCGCGCGATCATAAAGGCGACCAGCGACAGCCACAGCCCATGGATGCCCAACCAAGGCATGAGCGCGATGGTGGTCAGGATTTGTGCGACGCCGCCAAGCAAAACGGAGTTCCGCATTTCAAGCGATCGGGTGCCGCCGAGAAACAGGCCATCAAACATGAAGGCGGGGGCCATGATAAAGCCGCTGATCACCACGTAGGGCATCAGCTCGCGTGAAAGCGCGATTACATCTGGCAGTTTGGTGATCCACGGCAAGGCCCAATAGCCGATGGTGAGCGACAGCAAGGCGCAAGCAACCGCGCTTATTCCGGCCCAAAAGAAGACAAGGCGAGACGCTCTTTGCAGGCGCTCGCGACGCCCCGCGCCGATCGCTTCGCCAGAAAACGCTTCAGCCGCGACCGCAAAGGCATCGAGGCCGAACACGATCAAACCCAGATATTGCCACAGCACCGCAACAGCATCGGCATTGACCCCGGCCAGCCCTTGGGATTGATCCAGCCAGTCAGCAGCCTTGAAGAAGACCATGAAAGAAACCGCAAAGGCGAGGCTTCGCAGGAAGAAATTCGAGTTGGTTGAAAAGAGGGTGATCCAGATCTTGGCCTCCCAAAACCCTTCGAGGCTTTGCAAGGACGTCCGACGCGCCAAACCAAGCATCAGCAAAATCAACAGTCCCAAAATCACACCGGCGTAGCTTGCGATGACACTGCCAAGTGCGGCCCCGCCTGCGCCCATATCGAGCCCCAGCACCAGCCACCAAGTAACACCAATATTCGACAAATTGATAAACGCCTGCAGCAGCAGGACGAGGCCGGTCCGCTGCTGCCCAATCAACCAGCCAAAGCACACGTAGCTGAACAGCACCGCTGGCGCTGACCAGACCCGAACGCTCAGATATTCCTCCAGCGCTGGTCGTAATTCAGGCTGCCAACCCATCAGGGTGTTGAGCACTCCCCAGAAAAGTGGCGCCAAAGCCGCGATCAACGCGCCGCCAACCGCTGCGATCAACAACCCACGCCACAGAACCGCAAAGAGTTTTCGCTCGTTTCGCTCGCCGAAGGCCTGCGCCGCATATCCGCCGGTGGAAAGCCGAAGGAAGCCGAGCGTCCACAGGGTAAACACGAAAATCTCACTACCGGCGGTCACGCCACCTTGCAGCCCTTGGGTCTCCAGTTGGCCCATGATGACCACGTCAGCCAAGGATAAGAGGGGCTCGGTAATCCCACTGAGAAAGGCTGGAACCGCGACAGCAAACACCCGTCGGTGGGTTAGGGGCTGGAGCGCTCTGGAGGATAGACGAGAGGGTTCGGACATGGGGGCCAAATACAACCAATAGGAGAGTTTGAGCAGAGGTTTTTCAGACGATTTCCGCGTCTTATCAGCCCCTTAGATCTCTGTTCTATCCTGTGATCGACGGCATGTCGTGGATGAGTTGGCGTTGGTCACCGCATGGGAGCTGCTCAGCGAAGCAGCCGGGGTGCGATGCTCGGTAAAGACACCCGGGCCTAAGCGTGAGAAGGGCTTCGACCCAGAGCGCTCACCGCAGTCGTCGAAGGGGTCGTGAGGGCGCAGTCTTGCTCAGGGGTCTTTGTTTGCCGCTAAAGAGGGGGATGAAGCGGCGTTTCTGCTGGAAAACCGGCTGGGTTTCGGCCTGCGAACGGACGCTTTTCAGCGCTTCGCCTTGGTTCTGGTGATCTTGACGGCTCGGCCTTCGCAGTTGCGGGCGTGATGGTTCGACCAAAGGCGCCGACGAGCAGCGATAATAAACAATACTAATAAAATTCGTAATATAAGTTGTGGGCTGCGTTGGAAGGGCATGAAATCAGTCGCAAAACTGCAGATGTATCAAATACTAGGCATTCGGCGCGACTTGCGCTGCCTGGCAATTTACAGAAAGTCACTGGCCAATTCGCGGGTTAAGGCGCAAAAATGATGCTCGCTGGCAACAGATTCGACATGGATTAAACAAATAAGTTTGTTTGAAGCGTTCGTGTCATTGTTTCCAACATTCTACGACTTAGCATGAATGGTGAAAGTGAACAGAGCAGTTAGAACGGACTGCATCGAGCTGCGCTTTCAGCGTTTCCTCCCCCTAGAAAGGGCCCAAACTCTCGTGGTTTAGGGCCCTTCTTTTTCGTCTTCCTGCAGATTGAGCAGGAGCACAGCGGTCCCTGTCCAACGACCGAACTTCTGTCCAATGTTGTCCAGAACGCCGACAAACTGGAACCCATACTTCCGGTGAAAACGCACGGACTGGTTGTGATCTGTCGGAATGTCTGGATCGAGCCCGACGATGGCAATCATTGTCTTCATATCAAGCGCTTGGCACCGTAAAACCACGGCGTCCAACAAGGCCTTTGCGATGCCTTTGCCCTGCGCTTCTGGTGCGAGGTAAATCGAGTTTTCGACGGAAAATTGATAGGCTGTTCGCGGTCGATACGGCGAGGCGTAGGCGTAACCAATCACCGTTCCGCTTGCGTCTTCGGCGACCAGATACGGCAGGTTGCGATCCAGAATCGCGTGGATGCGCGATTCCATGTCTGTCGGCGTTGGCGGCTCGACCTCGAAGCTGACCCAAGTCTCGCGCACGTATCCACTATAAATAGCAGACAGGGCCGTCGAATCTGCGTGAGGTGCAACAGGGCGAATCTGAAAGTCGGTCATGGCATCACTCAGTAGGATGGGGGACTTCGGTGTCATTTAAAACCGCAGGGTCCAGCGCGCCCAAGCGCTCGACGACGCTTTTCACCATTTCGCCAATTTTTGCATGGTTGGGACCGGGCGACAGTGTGTCGTTCAAGTAGAGGTCGCGGGACAATTCAAACTGCAGCGCATGAACCCCTGCGTTGGGCGCGCCGTGTTCGCGGATGACATAGCCGCCGGCATAGGGGCGATTCCATTCGACGATCAAACCATCATGCCAAAGGCGATGAAGAACGGACAAAACCACAGGCTTGGCACAGGTGGTCCCAAAGCGATCGCCCAACACAGCGTCAACAGCCCCCGTCGATAACCCTTGTCCCTCGCCCGGCACTTGTTTGATGCGGAACGGATTGCGGTCGCGACGGAGTGAAAAACTGGCGGCAGATGTCATGGCGGGCATGGAGTGGCAATCCAGCAGGATGCAAAACCCAAATTTCTCGACCGTTTGAGCCGTCAGCGCAGCCAAGGCCTTGTGGTAGGGGCGGTGCACCAAATTGAGGCGATGTTCGACGCTGGATGCATCGAGCTTGGTGGCCCCGTAAATTGAGTTGTTTCCCGGCGCCAAGGTGGGGATGACGCCAAACCCCGCCATGACCCGAGGGGATCGAGCGCGGTGTGGCGGCAGGGCGTCGATGTCCTTGAACATCGCCGTATCGATTTCATCCTCGCTGCGGTTCACGTCAACATAGGCGCGCGCGACCAAGCAGGACACCAGCGGTACCCCGAGAGCGTGGGCCGCAGGCTCAACCAGCGCATCAACGCCAAAATCGGTTGCGCCGATCAGGGTGGCTTCGTCCAACGTGGTGGCGGCGACCAAGTCATCCGGCACCATGGTTCCGGCATGAGGACAGGACAGAACAACCGGCAAAGCCTGCGCGCTGGGCTTGAAAACGGCGATGGTTGAAGCCTGATCCATGAGGCAGACCATAGGCGCGCTTGGGCGCAGCGCAAGCAAACCCTCTCTGTGCCAAGCGCAGGTCAGGTGAAAATTTCTGCGGAAGGGGATTGCCAACGGGGGGGCTAAGGTCTAACTCCGTGCTTCTGACACCGACGTTACGTCGGCGACCAGCGGTGGGGCGATTAGCTCAGCGGTAGAGCACCACATTGACATTGTGGTGGTCACTGGTTCGATCCCAGTATCGCCCACCATTTCCTTTGACAGTTCGCAGCCATGAAACGAGTGTCCTCCGGTGATCAACCTCGGAGCGCGTTTATGTCTCGACTTTGGATAAAAAACCCACTCGCCGTTCATGCTGAAAACGCTGGCGGAGGTCTTGTTGTTGAGGATGGCCGGATCGCGGCGTTGGTTGCGAGCGGGGAGGCGCCCGAGCATGACGCGAGCTTTGACGCCAGCGACCGTGTGGTGATCCCTGGCCTGATCAACACCCACCACCATATGTATCAAACCCTGACACGCGCCGTACCAGCGGCGATTGATCAGGAATTGTTTGATTGGCTGAAGACGCTTTACCCCGTTTGGGCCGGGCTAACGCCAGATATGATTTCATCCAGCTCTGAGTTAGCCATGGCGGAGTTGCTCTTGTCCGGTTGCACGACCACGACCGATCATCACTACGTATTTCCCGCCGGCCACGAAGACGCCATCGACCGGCAGGTTGCGGCGGCAGAGCGGTTGGGGATCCGTGTGGTTCTGACGCGAGGCTCGATGAGCCTGTCGGTCGAGGACGGCGGTTTGCCCCCGGCAACGGTCGTGCAAGACGAAGACACCATCATGGCCGATTCAGCGCGTTTGATTGACCAATTTCATGACGCTGGCCCGCTCGCCATGACCCAGATCGCGCTTGCGCCGTGCTCACCGTTTTCAGTGACCAAGGGGTTGATGACCGCTGCTGCTGAAATGGCGAAAGATCGCGGCGTGCTGCTGCACACCCATTTGGCCGAGACCGAAGACGAGAACGGCTTTTGCGAAGACGTGTTCGGTTGCAGACCGCTGGANTACGTTGAGGCGTGNGGATGGTCGGAGACCAAGAGCTGGTACGCGCACGGGATCCACTTCAACGATGACGAAATCCAGCGCTTGGCAAAGGCCGGGGCAGGGGTTGCGTCGTGCAGCCATTCGAACATGCATCTCAGCAGTGGCATTTGCTCGGCCTGTGAGTTGGAAAAAGCCGGAGTAGCGGTTGGCTTGGGTGTTGATGGTTCCGCATCCAATGATGCCTCAAACATGATCCAAGAGGTTCGCGCGGCTTGGCTGATCCAGCGTCTCAAGTACGGGTCGGGTTCCGTATCCTGGCAGGATGCTTTGCGCTGGGGCACTGAAGGGTCTGCGCGCTTGCTGGGGCGAGACGCGCACCTTGGCCGACTGGCCCCCGGCATGGCGGCTGACTTGGCTTTATTCCGCCTGGACGAGCCGCGGTTCAGCGGCGCGGGCGATCCTTTGGCCGCGCTGATTGTGTGCGGCGCTCACAAAGCCGATGCCGTGATGGTGAATGGACAGTGGCGGGTGAAGGATGGTCACTTGATCGGTGCAGAGCTCGCTATGATCATGGAATCGCACCAAAATCATGCGCGGAATCTGCAGTCTTCGTAGGGCCGCTAAAATGCGAAATAAACTGCGGCTCATAATACCTACTTAGGCGCGCATAAAATTGGAAGACTCGTGCATATCAACGCATAATGCATCACGTGCCCGGATATTTTGCATTTTTGATTGCATTATCAGATTTTCGTGTGTTACTTCCGCTTCGCGTCTCAAGATGCTGAAAACCCTACCGTTTTGGAGTAAACGCAAATGAAAAAAATTCTTCTTTCTGCTGTTGCAGCGATGGTCGTTCCTTCGCTGGCAGCCGCCGAAGTAAAGATCGGGGTCATCCTCGGCTTTACCGGCCCGATTGAATCCCTGACCGGCCCAATGGCTGACGCTTCCGACATTGCGCTCGCTGAAGCTACTGCTTCCGGTCTTTTCTTGGGTGGTGAGTCCGTAGTAGGCGTTCGCGCTGACTCCACCTGTATTGATTCCGCTGCTGCGACTGCTGCTGCTGAAGGTCTGGTTGCTGGCGGTGTTGCTGCCATCATGGGTGCTGACTGTTCCGGTGTAACCGGCGCAGTCCTGGCGAACGTTGCACTGCCAAACGGCGTTGTGATGATTTCCCCATCTGCTACGTCCCCAGCACTGACGACCGCTGAAGACAACGGCCTGTTCTTCCGTACCGCTCCTACCGATGCTCGCCAGGGTCAAATCCTTGCTGACATGGTTTCCGAGCGTGGCGTGACAGAAATCGCTGTGACCTACACCAACAACGACTACGGTAAGGGTCTCGCTGACGCGTTCCAGGAGAACTTCGAAGCGAAGGGTGGTACTGTAACCATCTCCGCAGCGCACGAAGACGGCAAGGCTGACTACTCCGCTGAAGTTGCTGCACTCGCAGCTGCTGGCGGCGAAGAGCTCGCTGTATTCGGTTACCTTGACCAAGGCGGTAAGGGCATCATCCAGGCGTCCATCGACACCGGTGCGTTTGACGTATTCGTCATGGGCGACGGCATGATCGGTGACTCCATTGCAGCGGCTATCGGCACAGACTTCGACGGTTCCTACGGCACCGTACCGGGTTCCACGTCCGACGGCGCAATGGCTTGGATCAACGACGTATCCGGTGACGGCGTAGACGGCTCCGCGCCATTTACTGCTGAATCCTACGATGCTGCGGCACTGCTGGTTATGGCAATGCAAGCTGCTGGTTCGTCCGACCGTGACGCCATTGCTGCACAGGTTCTGAACGTTTCCAACGGCCCAGGCGAGAAGATCTACCCAGGTCAGATCGGCAAAGCCCTTCGCATCATCGCGAACGGTGGCGAAGTTGACTACGAAGGTGCGTCTAACGTGAACCTGATTGGTCCAGGCGAAGCTGCTGGTTCCTACATCTACAAAGTCGTAGAGGGTGGCGTGTTCACCGATAAGGAAATCCGCTAATCCAAAGCGGTCTCGTCTTAGGCCTTCGGGCCTGAGATGACCCAACTGAAAACCGGCGCCAAGCTCGATGCTCGGCGCCGGTTTTTTTATCTCTGGTTTGGTGGCGGCTAAGCCGGGCTTAAGCCCATCGGGACAGCACCGGGAAGTCCTTTCGGTGCGACCACAGAACAAAGGCGCAGAGCAGTCCCAGCACGATCGACGGCGCGACGGTGCTCATGCCCAGAACCACCAAGTGAGCGAGCACAGCCCCAACCATTGTCGCACCCAGCAGAGCCGCGCCCCAGGCTTGGCGACGAGGGATCCACAGCAGCACAGCGCCGCCGACTTCGATGATGCCCGTCAAATAGCGGAACCACTGACCCAGACCGATAACCTCGTAGCTTTCAACCATCATGGGAGCGCCGATCAGCTTGGCGGCACCCGCCGCAACGAAAGCGACGGTGAGGAGAATTTTGATAATAAGAAGCGCGATGCGCATGTCGTTCATCCTGTTCCTTTAAATGAGGGATGGACGACAGATGCCATGCGCGGAAATGCACGCAAATGAGGGAAATCGCGCAATTAGTGCGCGAAAATGCAGCAAGATTTTGAGGCAAGGCGCAAGCACGAAAAAGGCCGATGGAGCGGTTGCTCGCATCGGCCTTTGTCCGGCAAAGGACGCTGAGGCGTCGGTCTAATGCGCGCGGGCGGCGCCGGCTTCGGGGATAAGCCCCCGCGGCGAGAACCGCAGTGCGAGCAACAACACCAAACCCATCAGCAGATAGCGGAAGTGCGGGGCGGCGTTCTTGAGCCAGACGACGCCGTCTTGCACCTTGAGCACGACATCACCAATGTTGATGATGACCACGTCCAGATAGGGCAACAGCAAGCGTTCCACATTTACGGAGAGCCACTGCGCGGCGACTTCGGCTTCAATCCAGAAGAACCAGATCACGAAACCGCCCAGCACGGCACCAAGGTTGTTCCCGGACCCGCCGACGATCACCATCACCCAGATCAAAAAGGTGTAACGGAGAGGTTGGTAGCCGGTTGGGGTGAACTGTCCGTCCAGCGTGGTCAGCATCGCGCCTGATACGCCCAAGATGGCGGCGCCGACGATGAACACTTCACGGTGGCGCTTGACCACGTTTTTCCCCATCGCAGAGGCTGCGACGTCGTTATCGCGGATCGCTCGCATCATCCGGCCCCACGGGGAGTTCAGCGCGCGGATGGCGAGGAACAGGACGATCGCGAGGACGGCGGCGAACAAGAAGGTGAAGCAGAGCTTGACGAANATCGATGAAAACTCGATGACGCGCAGTTTGAAATCCGCATCGGTTGGATCNAGGCCCGTNACGCCGCTGACGAGGTTTTGGAACCACTCAGCTTGCTGCAGGTTGGTTTCCCGNGGGACGGGAGCGCGCTTCAGGCTGGTGATGTTTTTTACACCGCGCGTCATCCATTCTTCGTTTTTGGCAACAGCGACGACAATCTCGGAAATCCCGAGCGTTGCGATGGCGAGATAGTCCGCGCGCAGGCCCAGAGCAATCCGCCCAATGACCCAAGCGACGCCAACGCACACCACAGCCGCCACACCCCAGCTTACAAGGATGTTGAGGCCCAGACCCCCCAAGTTCCCTGCGGAAGCCGCTGCGATGCTTTCTACGGCCGTTACGCCGCCTTCAAACACAGGTCGGATGATAAAATAGCCCGCAACAAGCAGGGCAGCGGTTCCCCAATTCTTGATCCATTTCGTGCTGACAAAGCGCCGCACGGCGTAAATCAAACCGATAAATACAGCGACCAGCAGGCCGGCGATACCAATGCGGAGACCGCCAGCTTCCCAGCCTGCCCGAACCGGTGGTTCGGAGATCAGGACGGCGACCATGCCACCAACAGCGACAAAGGCCATGACGCCGGCGTTAAACAACCCGGCATAGCCCCACTGCATGTTCAGGCCGACCGACATGACAGCGCTAATCAGGCAAAGGTTGAGGATAACCAACATGACCGACCAGCCTTGGCCGAAACCAACGGCCAGCAGCGCGATGGCCATGGCGGAGAACAGGAGGATGGGGCGAAGCGACTGGCTCATGCTCGAATCACCTTTCCGCTAAACAGTCCCGTCGGTTTTATCAGCAAGACGGCAACAAGGATGATAAAGGACACAGCGAACTTGTAGTCCACAGTCAGCAGCTGCATGAGACCCGAAGGTTCGAGATTCTCGGGCATCATGTACTTGAGGAACTTCTTGTAAGGGTAGGTCACCATGACCTCAGAGAAGGCCACAACGAACCCGCCTGCGATGGCACCCAGAGGATTGCCCACGCCGCCCAGAATGGCAGCGGCAAAGATCGGCAGCAGCAGTTGGAAGTAGGTAAAGGGCTTAAACGACTTGTCGAGACCGAACAGAACGCCTGCCAATGTCGCGAGCGCGGCTGTGATGATCCACGTCACCATGACCACGCGCTCTGGATTGATACCGGAGAGCAGCGCAAGGTCTTCGTTGTCGGAGTAAGCGCGCATCGCCTTACCCATGCGCGTGCGCTGCAAGAACCAGAATAGGGCGGCGACGGCCATGCCTGCGACAACAATTGTCAGCGCTTCTGTCGTCTTGAGTTTCAGACCTTCGCTGAGGCCGGACCATTCCTTGAATTCACGCGCTTTGATGATGAATTTCTGGCCATCGCTGAAGCGCTGCTCGTTCGTTCCGATCATAAAGCGCACAAAGGAGTTGGTGACGAACATGACACCAACGGACGCAATGGTCAGGATGACCGGCGCGGAACGCTTGAACCGATAGTGCCGGTAAACAACGCGATCCATGCTGACCGCATAGAGGGCGGTAACGGCGATACCAAAGGGAAGGGCGAGAAGAGCGGTTGGCAGGACGCCGAGGCTCAGTCCGAGGCCTTGGAACAGCCAAGTGAAGAAGATGGTGAACATGGTCCCAAAGGCCATGGTGTCACCGTGGGCAAAGTTGCCGAAACGAAGGATGCCGTAAACCAGCGTGACCCCAAGCGCGCCAAGCGCAAGCTGGGCACCATAAGAGGTGGCGGGGATGATCACGAAGTTCAGCATTAAGACGATAGCGTTTAGAAGATCGACCATGGATTAACCCCCTAAGAACGATTTGCGGACTTCTGGATCAGCAAGCAATGCTGCGCCCGTGTCCGTATATTTGTTTTCGCCCTGAACAAGGACGTAACCACGATCGGCGATTTCCAAGGCCTGCCGGGCGTTTTGCTCCACCATTAAAACGGCAATGCCTGTCGCTCGGACTTCGAGGATACGGTCAAACAGCTCGTCCATGACGATGGGCGATACGCCAGCGGTTGGTTCGTCGAGCATCAGCACGCTGGGCTTGGTCATCAGCGCACGGCCCACGGCCACTTGCTGCCGCTGTCCGCCTGAAAGCTCGCCGGCCAGTTGGCGACGTTTTTCACCGAGAATGGGGAACAGTGAAAAGATCTGTTCCATCGTCTCAGTAATATCGTCACGCCGCAGGTAGGCACCCATTTCCAAGTTTTCCTGCACGGTCATCCCGGCGAAAACGTTGTTGGTTTGCGGGACAAAGGCCATGCCCTCAGACACGCGGTCTTGGGGGCTGAGAGATGTGATGTCCTTGCCGTCCAGCCGCACCGAACCTTCGCGCACCGTGAGCATGCCCAGCAAGGCTTTCATCGCAGTGGACTTGCCCGCCCCATTGGGCCCGACAATCACGGCAATCTCGCCCTTTTCAACGGCGACGGTGCAGCCGTGCAGAATGTCCGCGCCGCCGTAGCCACCGAAAATAGTGTCACCAATCAAATAGCTCATGCTTGGGCCTCCGCCGCGCGTTCCTGCTCGGGGGTTTTGTGCTTCCGGCCGGTGCCGAGATAGGCCTCGATGACCCGCTCGTCGGCCTTGACCTCTTCGGCCTTGCCCTCCGCCAAAACGGTGCCTTCTGCCATCACGATAACCGGGTCGCAGAGCCGCGAGATAAAGTCGATGTCGTGCTCGATCATACAGAACGTGTAGCCACGTTCTTGGTTCAGTCGAATGATCGCATCGCCAATGTCTTTCAGCAGCGTCCGGTTCACCCCTGCGCCCACTTCGTCGAGCAGAACGACTTTAGCGTCGACCATCATGGTGCGGCCAAGTTCCAGAAGTTTCTTCTGCCCGCCTGACAAGTTGCCAGCGAGTTCGTCTGCGACATGGGTTAGATTGAGGAACTCAATAACGTCTTTGGCGCGGGCCAAAATTTCCTGTTCCTGCTGACGGATTTTGCCGCGCTGGAACCAAGCTGAAACCAGGCTTTCACCCGCCTGCTGATCTGGGACCATCATCAGGTTATCTGTGACCGACAGCGTCGAAAATTCGTGCGCGAGCTGGAAGGTCCGCATCAGGCCCTTTTCATAGAGCTCGTGCGGGGGCAGGCCCGTGATATCGTCACCGTCGAGCGTGATTTTACCTTCGGTGGGTGATAAAGCGCCAGCGATACAATTAAATAGCGTCGTCTTGCCCGCGCCGTTTGGCCCGATCAATCCGGTTATCGATCCTTGAGCAATCGTGAGTGTCGCGTGATTAACCGCTTTCACACCCCCGAAGTGCTTTGAGACATTTTCCACCTCAATCATGAGCAACCTGCAAGTTTTCCCAATTTGACGCCGTGCTTAGCACAGGGAGACCCGAGTAAGGCAAGGATAACGACCCTAAATCCCGATATGTCGTCACTATGGCGCTCAAACGAAAGATTCTGCAGGGTAGGATGGTGGTTTATCAGGCCCGTTCATTCACCCAAGCGCGACGGTGGGATTCGTGAAATTACAAACAGAGGCCGTGATTATTGGCGGCGGCGTCATTGGCTGTTCAATCGCTTATCATTTGGCGAAACTTGGGATGACCGATGTCATGCTTTTGGAGCGGCAAGAATTGACCAGTGGGTCTTCGTGGCACGCGGCCGGTGGGGTCCATGGCCTGCACGATACGAATAACATCGCGCGGCTGCAGTATTACACCATGAATCTGTATCGAGAGCTTGAGGCAGAGACCGGCCAGTCCGTGGGGTTTCATCAAACCGGCTATCTGTATCTGGCTCAATCAGACGAACGCGCGCATCAGCTGCGGATCAGCGCTGCCAAGGCTCGTCAGTTTCAGGGCGTGGAGTTTCACGAAATCAGCCTGAAAGAAGCGGCGGAGAAGCACCCGTTTGTTAACTTTGACGGCATTCAGATGGCCGTCTGGGAATCAGAAAGCGGCCACGTTGACGTTAATGGTGTGACCCACGCCTACGCGCAGGCTGCCCGAAACCGTGGCGTGACGATCGAGCGCTTCTGCCCCGTGCTCGAAACCAACCAGCGGCCCGACGGCAGCTGGGATGTGGTGACGGAAAAGGGGACGATCCACACGCGTGTTCTGGTAAACGCCGCAGGCCTGTGGGGGCGGGAAGTGGCGCGCTTGGCCGGGCTGGAACTGCCGCTGATGCCGATGGAGCACCAGTACTTTGTCACCGAAGAAGTGCCAGAAGTCGCCAACCTTGGGTTTGAGCTTCCGGCGGTTGCCGACCGTGATGGCGAATACTACCTGCGCCAAGAAGGCAATGGCTTCCTCGTCGGCGCATATGAGCGCGATGGACGCTATTGGTCGGAAGACGGGACGCCGCTGGATTTTGGGCATGAGTTGCTGAACGACGATCTGGACCGGATTGCTGACAATGTGATGCGCGCCTGCGAGCGCTTGCCGATGTTGGGGGAGGCCGGGATCAAGCGTGTCATCAACGGGCCGATGATTTGGTCCCCTGACTCCGCCGCGCTGCTCGGCCCGGTGCCAGAGCTTCAGAACTACTACACGGCTTGCGGGATCATCCCGGGTTTTTCCCAGTCCGGTGGCCTCGGTCTGACGTTGGCGCAATGGATTATCCAAGGCGAGCCTGAGTACGATATGTTCCCATGGGACATGGCGCGCTATGGCGAATGGGCCGGTAAAGCCTTTACCAAGGCGCGGGCCATGGAAACCTATGGCACTCGGTTTTCGATCCATTTCCCGTTCGAGGAGCGCACCTCCGGTCGCCCGGTCCGAACCCGCCCTGCCTATGAAGTCCAGAAGGAGTTGGGCGCTGTCTTTGGCTTGAACTACGGCTGGGAGCATCCGCTTTGGTATGCGCCCAAAGGTGTAAGTCGGGAGGAGACCTATGGCTTCGAGCGTCAAGATTGGTGGACGCACGTGGGCGAGGAATGCCGCGCGTTGCGTTCGGGTGTCGGGATCATCGACGTGTCCAACTTTGGCAAATACGAGATCAAGGGCCGGGGCGCGGCCCAATGGCTGAACCAAATCGTCGCCAACCGCGTTCCGCGCGAGGTTGGTAAGTCCTGCCTGACGCCGTTGCTGTCGGTGCGCGGGGGGATCGCGGGTGATTTCACGATTACCATGCTGGATGAAGAGCATTTCATGATGATCGGCTCCGGTATGGCGGAGCGCTATCATCGCCGATACTTCAACGCCGTCCCGCGCCCTGACACCGTGAGCTTTACCAGCATGACGACGGGGTGGGCCGGGTTCAACGTCGCCGGGCCATCCGCNCGCGACCTGCTCAGCCGTCTGTCGAACGAAGATCTCAGTAACGAAAACTTCCGCTTCATGCGCTCTCGGCAAATGACGGTTGGGGGGCTGGATGCCAAGGTGCTGCGGGTGAGCTTCACCGGCGATCTTGGCTTTGAGATCTACGTGTCCGAAGACGATCAAGTCGCGCTCTATCAGGCTTTGCTGGATGCAGGGCAGGCGTTGAATGTGCGCCCCGTGGGATCGCGGGCGCTCATGAGCCTGCGGTTGGAAAAGGGCTATGGTTCTTGGGGTCGGGAGTATTCGCCGGAGTATTGGCCGCAAGAAGTTGGCTTGGATCGTCTGATCAAGCTCGACAAGGACGAAGACTTTCTGGGCAAGCAGGCTTACATCGACCTCAAAGATCGCGCACCGCGTGAGAAGCTGGTGGTTTTGAGCGTGCAAACGCCCCACAACGCTGATCCCGTTGGCGGTGAGCCGATCTTCTCCAAAGCGGGGGAGTATATCGGCCGGGTCAGCTCTGGCGGCTATTCCTACACGACCGATCAAGGTCTGGCGCTGGGCTTCTTAAAGGCGCCCTACTGCGAGCCGGGTCAGCAGGTTGATGTTGCGGCGCTGGGCATTCCGCATGCTGCCACGGTGTTGGAGCATCCACCCTTTGATCCGACCGGGAGCCGTTTGCGCGGGTAAAGCCTACATTTCTGCTCACGCGGCTGTGATTGGTATGACCACTTTGTCGCAGTGGTAATACCAAAATTCCCCCTAAGTCATGGTTCTGAGTGTCGCATCACCGCGACGCCAAGAAATTTTTTGTCCATGCCTTAGGGAGTTTATGATCATGAAAAAGTTTTTCGCCACCGCAGCCGTCGCGCTTGCCGCCTTCTCTTTCGGTGCAACCACCACCGCATCCGCCGAAGACATGAAAGCTGACATCGTTGATACCGCTGTCGCAGCGGGTTCATTCAACCTGTTGGTTGCAGCCGTCGATGCTGCCGGTCTGGTCGATGTCCTGAAGTCCGAAGGCCCGTTCACGGTATTCGCACCAACCGATGATGCGTTCGCCGCCCTTCCAGAAGGCACCGTCGAAGCGCTGCTGGCTGAAGAAGGTCTGGGTACCCTGACCACGATCCTCACCTACCACGTCGTGCCGGGCAAAGTGATGTCCGCAGACATTGCAGGCCAGGCGCTGGAAGCAGAGACCGCAGCCGGCATCATGCTCGCCATCGATGCAACCGGTGATTCCGTCATGGTCGGCGGCGCAACCGTCGTCGCAGCGGACATCGAGACCTCAAATGGCGTCATCCACGTGATTGACTCCATCATGCTGCCACCAGCAAACTAAGACCTCCATTAGTTGACTGGACGTTGCATGGCCCGGTTCACAAGCCGGGCCATGTCTTTTATCCGCACACCAATGTCGATATCGCCGCGGTTCATCATATCGACCAGAAACGGCCCCGTCTTTCGCCGTATGTTGCGCAACCAATCGTTGTCCGCACATACGCGCTCAGCAAAGCCAAACCACCGCTCTGAGCCATAGTCGAAATACAGTCCATGCGCCCCCGGTCCCGACCGCCCGGTGATGGTAAACACGCCCTCGGTTTCTTTGAGTTGGAAGCCCGTGGGTGAGCTGAAATAGCTGTACCCGCCGAACACGCGCCCGCCATAGGGGCTGGCAACGCCGTCGAGCGGCAGCATCACATCCACGATCATCAGCTGACCCAAGGCATCGAACTGCAGGTTCACTTCGTGCCGGTCATCGCGATAGGTAATCACCGCATCCTTGAGCGCACAGGTGCCGGACTGGCTGTAGAATCCCGGTGGTGGCCGCTCATTGGAGACCTGCGCCAAAGCGGTAGCTGCGCCGCTCAGCACCACCGCCAGCGCCAGAATCAGGGGAAAAACCGCACGTATCGCCATGAATCGCACCATCCGGGTCCGTTAAACATTATGCGGTTACTATAGCGTAAGTTGCTGACCATAGACAGGCCTCGACCGCCGTCCTATCTACGCCTCAACACCTTTTTTTAAGAAAGCGGGGAAAGCGGCACAATGGCCAGCTATCAGTACGTCTATGTCATGAAAGGCCTGCGGAAGATGTTCCCGGGCGGCAAGGAAGTCCTCAAGAACGTGTACCTGAGCTTCCTGCCCGGCGCGAAGATCGGCGTCGTCGGCCTGAACGGTTCCGGTAAATCCACCCTCATGAAGATCATGGCCGGGCTGGACAGCGAGTACGACGGCGAAGCCTGGTCGGCGGAGGGTGCCAAGGTCGGCTACCTGCCGCAGGAGCCGCAGCTCGACACGTCCCTGACCGTGGGTGAGAACGTCATGCTCGCAATGGCGGAGACCAAAGCCATCCTCGACCGCTTCAACGAAGTCGTTGCCCTGACCGCTGATCCGGATACCGACGACGACACCATGAACGACCTCTACATGGAAATGGGCGAGTTGCAGGAGAAGATCGACGCCGCCGACGGCTGGGATCTGGACCGCACGCTCGAAATCGCCATGGACGCCCTGCGCTGTCCGCCGGCGGATGCGTCGGTTGATAACCTCTCCGGCGGTGAGAAGCGCCGCGTGGCGCTCTGTCGCCTGCTGCTGTCTCGCCCCGACTTGCTGCTGCTTGATGAGCCGACCAACCACCTCGATGCGGAATCCGTAGCGTGGCTGGAGCGCTTCTTGGACGAGTACCCCGGCACCGTCGTCTGTGTCACGCACGACCGGTACTTCCTCGACAACATCGCCAGCTGGATTCTTGAGATGGACCGCGGCGAGTGTATCCCGTTTGAGGGCAACTATTCCTCGTGGCTGGAGCAAAAGCAAAAGCGCCTGCGTCAGGAAGCCAAGTCCGAGAGCGACAAGGAAAAGTACCTCGCCCGCGAACTCGACTGGGTGCGCCAAGGGGCCAAGGGGCGTCAGGCGAAATCCAAAGCCCGCATCCAGCAGTATGACGAGTTGGCCAACGAAGCCTCGCGCGAGAAGTACGAGCCGGGCACCATCGCCATCCCGACCGCCGAGCGGCTGGGCAATCTGGTGCTGGAAGTCGAAGGCGTGAACAAAGCGTTCGGCGACGACATGCTGATCGACGACCTGTCCTTCCGCGTTCCCGCTGGTGCCATCGTCGGCATCGTCGGTCCCAACGGCGCGGGCAAGTCCACGCTGTTCAAGATGATCACCGGCCAGGAAACCGCAGACAGCGGCACGATCCGGGTGGGGGAGACGGTCTCGCTGGGCTACGTGGACCAGAGCCGCGATCACCTGAACGACAAGAACTCGGTGTGGCAGGAAGTCTCCGACGGGCTGGACATGATCGACGTGGGCAAGTCCCAAATGCCCTCGCGCGCCTATGTCGGTGCGTTCAACTTCAAAGGCGGCGACCAGCAAAAGGCCGTGGGCAAGCTGTCAGGGGGTGAGCGGAACCGCGTGCACTTGGCCAAGATGCTCAAGACGGGCGCGAACTTCATCATGCTCGATGAGCCGACCAACGACCTCGACGTCGACACCCTGCGCTCGCTCGAAGAAGCGCTGCAGCGGTTTGCCGGTTGCGCGATGATCATCAGCCACGACCGCTGGTTCCTTGATCGCTTGGCCACGCACATTCTGGCGTACGAGGGCGACAGCCGCGTGGAGTGGTTCGAGGGCAACTACACCGACTACGAAGCCGACCGCAAACGCCGCCTCGGCGCAGACGCGGACCAACCCACGCGCATCAAATACAAGCGCCTCACCCGGTAAAACCAAGCGCCTCACGCCCTCCCTAAGCAGCGCGGATGCACGCATTGAAGGGGCAGCCAACC
>JGI20160J14292_10000786_pt1 | contig 27726 bp, 28 predicted proteins | sample COG_10_FD_14292 | JGI IMG/M metagenome (IMG submission 14292) | reverse complement strand
GTGCTGAAAACAAACAACTGGCGATTGCCCATGCGCGCTTTGTCTATTCTGAACGTTTATGGGTAGAGATGTGTCTCTCACCCACGGATAGTTTTTCAGGCTGTATGGGGGCTGGGCAAGACGGTATGGTAGGTATGGCATAGTGGGAACGCCTAACAAAAATCCTAAAAAGACAGGTCCTCTGGAACGTTTTTCTTCGGAATTTAACCGCCACGTTGCGTGTGCTTGGTGCAGTTCTGAAAACACTAAAATCTCGAGCCCTTTTGGCGGCACCGTGTCAGAAATTATTTTTACATGCGGTGATTGCGGGGAGACCTTTGGCTGGATGAAATGGGAAAACCGGCGTAGTACAACAGAGCGGGAAAAATTATGAAAACCGATAACATAAGTCAGGCTCTACTTGGTGAGCTTCTTTGTATTTCAGATAGTAAATGGGTCCTTGGGCATTGGTATGTAAAGGTCATTCCAAACGGACGTTCCGTACCTGACTTTTCCTCTATGGCAGGCATGGCGCAAGATGAACTTGGTCAAACCCGGGCAATGCTGGATTATTTAGAACAGAGTTTTAATTTACCTGAAAACCAATTGGAGTTTGGGCGATCAATTGAGGACATTCACAGTATGGAATTACTCGACGCGTCTCCAAGAAATTGGGGTGATTTCGTCGTAACCGCTTTTCTAGCAGAGCAAGCCCTGTGGAGTGTTCTAGAAGGCTTTGTGGGTAGCTCGAATGTTGGACTTTCTAACATGTGTAAAAAATTCTCCGAAGAAGGCTATTTTCATCGGCTTTATGTAGATGGCTGGATGGAGGCTCTGACGGATGAGGAAAAACAAGATGCGATCAAGGCCATGCCGAAACGGCTCGCCCATGCGCGCCAATGGTTTAATTTTGGTTCCGATCTTTTAAATGAAAAAGACGTAAGGCCTTGGAGTGCATCGGAGTGCCGTGAGCATTTTGAACTCGGTCTTGGTAATTTGGCGAAGGCTTTGTCTTTGGGGCTGCCTAAGGCAAATGAGTTTTCTGGCAGTTGGGACGGAAGACGGCGCAGACCTGAAGGATCTGCTATGCCGGCCGGGCTGTGGGAATATGTTTTGCCAACGACCGAAGCTGCGCAGATGGCACGAAGACCATTGGCTGAAAGCGTTAAGGACAATATTGATCTCTTCGTGAAGTCGAAAAAAGTCGATAAGACGGAACCGTTTTTCGAGCAATAACACATGGTCAAAATTTTATTCAAACTTCGTGATGGCGTAGATCACTCTGTTGAGATTGAAGCCGGCTATTCCGTGATGGAAGCCGCCTATAATAATATGTTGCCAGGTATAGAAGCGGAATGCGGCGGCGGGGCGGCCTGCGCAACATGTCATGTTTATATTGCACCAGAATGGGAAGCAAAATTGCCGCCTATAGCCGATATTGAAGATGCTATGTTGCTGAGTGCTAACGACCGGAGATCCAATAGCCGTCTGTCTTGTCAAATACATGTCACGGAAGACATGGATGGGCTCTCTGTTGAAGTTGCGGATAATGATATATGAGAGCTTTAGGCGGCAATTGACAATGGCTTTGCAGAATTTGATTTTCGATTGAATGACCTTTTTGCTTTCATAGAGAAAAGCAAAAGAAGGAGATGTTGTGTCATTAGCAATTATTGGCTGCGCCGAAGTTCCAACAAAGCGCGATCCAGAGCGTAAACGATGGGATATTTTAAAAGATGTTTGCGTAAGAGCCATCCAAGATGCCGGAATAAGTAAAGACGATATCGAAGCGGTACTGTCGGTCAATCCAATGGCGCAACCTTCAATGGCACTGGATATGGCGCTGGGCCGAATCCCAGAGACGCTTGGGCTTAAGGGATGCAAAGATATATGTGTCCTAAATGCTGGCGGAGCCTCAACAACGAATTGTCTGCGTCTTGCTAAATCATTCTTAGATAGCGGTTGGGCCAAGTTTGTTCTCATACCGCACGTCACCGTTCAATCAGATATCTCAACAGAGGCTTTAATCAATTTCTTTGCGACAGCGCCTTTAGATCCCGAATGGGAATATCCTTATGGCGTAACATTTAACGGAGCTATGGGCCTCATTACAAACCGTTACATGCATGAAACAGGTACAACTCCTGAAGAAATGGCGTCAGTAAGTGTAGGATTGCGCGGCTGGGCAGCCCTTGACCCTATGTCTATTTTTCATGGGAAACCCGTAACGCTCGAGGATGTCTTGAATTCGCGTATGATTTCTACACCGCTACATTCCAAAGAATGTAACTTCCTTGCGGATGGCGGCGGCGCTCTTGTCGTTACGACTCATGAAATCGCTAAAGAAATGGGCAGACCAGCCGCTTATGAACTTGGTCATGATATGGCATTCATGGGAGCGACACCGGTACTACGGAGTGACGTTTTCTCAAGAGAAGCCTATCGCAGCTCAAGTCGGGGGGCTCTGGAGAAAGCTGGGCTAGGCATCAATGACATGGACCTACGCCAGATATATGGAGCTTATCCATATACCCAGTGTTCAGCTCTCGAAGGGTATGGCATCTGCGAAATAGGTGAAGCCGGTAAATTATGGGCCAGCGGTGAATGCGGCCCAGGCGGCTCATTGCCCTGTACGACAATGGGGGACGCAACAGGCCGAGGGCATACGGGCTCAGGCGTTTCTATGGCTTTTTACATTGATACATTCCGTCAAATTCGCGGTGATACGGGTGAGCGGCAAGTAAAAGACTGTGAGCATGCTATCATTACAACGGCTGGAGGGTCAGTTATGAACGCGTGTACGACGATTTACGGAAGGAGCGCGACATGAGTGAATATCTAAAACCGTTACCGGTCATTCAGTCATTCTCGCAACCTTTTTGGGATGCGGCCAAAGACGGCAAACTTCTCGTGCAAAAGTGTAATAGCTGCGGTTCTTCCATTTTCTTCCCAAGAGATCGGTGCCCTGAATGTTGGTCAGAAGATTTGGGCTGGATCGAAGCTAGCGGAAAGGGAGAGATCTATGCCTTTTCCGTTACCTATGAAGGCGTTGAAAAAGCTTTCAAAGAGGATCTGCCAATTGTTCTCGCATGGATTGATTTGCCGGAAGGCATAAGAATGCAAACGAATATTATCGACTGTAATCCCGATGATGTTTCTATCGGTATGGCTGTGGAAGTAACGTTCAAAAAAGCCACTGATGATATTAACCTTCCATATTTCAAACCTGTGAGCGGTTAGGTGAGCGAGCCTAGCTGGGGCAAATGGGGCACATGGGAGGACGCTGAGAGTTTTGTGGGAAAGACTGTTGGTGTAACTCGTTCCCCTGATGCCGTTGAACTTGGTGCAATAAGGCGCTGGCTAGAACCTAAAGAGTTTGATTGCGCGCTACATACCGATTTGTCAGCGGCTAAGGCAGCTGGCTATAGAGATATAATAGCACCAAATACGATGGCATTTACATATGGAATTGGACCTTATTGGGCACCGGAAGATGGGTTGTCCAAACCGGGATATGAACCTCGGCAAATATCGATTCCTGTTATTTTTGATGTTCCAGCGCCCTGCAAGCTCAGCTTTGCGACCAGTGTTGAGATTGAGTTTTTTGACCCGATTTATGTTGGTGATCAGATCACCTGTACATCAAAACTTATCAGCTTGGTAAAGAAAGAGCTTCGCGTTGGGGCGGGAGCCTTCTTTAAGCAAGAAGACACATATACCAATCAAGACGGAGGCGTGGTCGCGATAGCGCATCTCGATATTTTCCGGTTTAATCCACCCGAGGGAAAAAAGAGTGCATCATGAAAGTCGGTGATACACTCCCAGAAATTTCAATCCCGATAACGCTACATCGTCTTGTTATGGAAGCAGGCGCTAATCGTGACCTGTCGATGATTCATCATGATACAAAGATCGCGCAAGCAACGGGCGCGCCGGATGCCTATGCTAACACATTTTTCCTGATGGGCATGTTCGAGCGGCAGCTCCGCGAGTTTATTGGCGTTACTGGCCGCATCAAAAAAATTGGCCCGATGCAGATGAAGACATTTAACTGTGTGGGTGATGTGCTGGTTTTCAAAGCCACCATCAAAGACGTGGTCGGCAATATGGTGTCTATCGAACAAATCGTCGAAAGCGAACGCGGCGTTACAACGGTTTGTAGGTCTAAAGTGGAAGTCGGTTGACTTGCCTTCTCGTTGGTCAAGTCATTGTAAAAAATGACACCTTGTGGAAGCAATATGTAAATGGCGTGAGTAAATCTCTTGAACCATTCAATGCTTTAATACTCTTCCGTGGCCAAAAATCACAGGTCTTAGCCGGTGAAAACCCAACTGATTTAATAGTGACTATTTCTTTTGAAATACGAGAAGAAATAGATGTCTGGTTCAATAGCGATTTATACCAAAAACTTATTCCTTTGCGCGACGAAGCGGCAGACGTCATTATAACCACCTATGTTTGATGAGCGGTTGGGATAGTGCTCTGAGGGCGAACGCCAGCTTGCAGGTCAACGGTTGTAATTTAAATCATATTGGTCGGCATAGGCAAATAGCGCAGGTAGGCCGCCCGTGTGAATAAACACGATTTTCTTGTCCGCCGAGATCAGACTTTTTCGAATATGATCGATCAACCCGCCCAGGGCCTTTGATGTATAGACCGGATCCAATAGAACCCCGTCATGTTTCCCAGCTAGAGTTATTGCCTCAAGGCCACCCTCGGAAACTTTTCCGTATCCCGGATAAACGTAATTTGTGTGCACAGTCACATCATCTTCGGTCAATCTTGTTTCAATGCCCAGATGTTCGGCGCATTCATTGCCCACGTCGACAAAAGCCTGTTCAAAAGTCTTTCCTGCTTGAAGCGGGGTTTCAAGGCTGGAGACGCAGACCGGTTTTATGGACGAGTTCATATGTTTTAGTGCCAGAACGATCCCGGCATAGGTCATGTCGGAAGAACATACCCAGAGCTCATCCAGTCTAACGCCGGTGTGGTCGGCCTGATCCAGCAATTCGATCATCGCAGCCACATAGCCCACGGAATATTCCCCGACCTTGCTCTCATTGCCGAGACGTTCAACCAATACTTTCTTGCCCTGACTTTTTAGTTCCTCTGCTTTGTCGCGAACGAGCTGACCATATTCCGTCCAGGGTCCGTCAAATTCAACTAAAGTCACACGAGCACCGACCAACAGGTCGAGTAGCAATCCGCCCTCAATTGTCTCATCTCGTTTTCCGCGAACCTTATTGAGCACGAGATGGCATTCCAGCCCGAGCTTGGAACAGGCGGCCGCCAGTTGACGGCAATAATTGGACTGAACAGCGGCGCCGGCGACAACCGTGTCAAAACCCCGGGCAATTGCGCTCCCTAAAATATATTCAAACATTCGGGTTTTGTTGCCGCCCATGGCAAGCCCGGTCATATCATCGCGTTTGATCCAAATCTCTGGCCCGCCAAGCTCGCGGCTTAATCCCGGCATTGATTGAAAAGGCGTTGGCAGGCAGGCGAGCGAAACGTGCGGCAAGGCGCCGAGCGCATTTTCAAGAACTTTAATTTTATTTTTATTGCGCGGATTGAGCATTTTCGGCCTAGCTGAGTTGAGTTCCTAAAATGGCGGAAAGCTGCAAATTTGCGAAGGTCATATTCGGCCAATTGTCTGTCACAAATGGTAAGGCCTTCAGTCAATGATTGAATTCATCCCAGCTATCATACATGCTGGATCAAGATAGAGGTTTTGGGAAAGCATAATGGGATATTACAAGTTCATGGAACGTTCGGCGTCTCGAATTGATTTCGATCTATCGCCCGCGCAGGAAGAGCACGCCAGGCAGTTGCATAGCGAAATTCTAGTCTTTGACGGGCTGATGGAATGTAGCTGGTATGACGGATTGGTGACCCAGTTAAAGCGCGGCGGGACCACGGCGGGGAGTCTTTCCATTGGCAATTTTGGCTATCATCGCTGGCAAGGGAAAACAGAGGATATAGACGCGCGCCTGGATGATTGGTGGAGCGCCGATACGCTTTTTTCCGACATTGGATTTGTGAACGCCAAAATATCCGAGCATTCGGATGATCTTGTGCTTTGCCTGAACTCCGCTGATATTGCTCAGGCAAAAAAGGACGGCAAAGTCGGCATCATGCTCGATGTTCAAAACACGGAGTTTGCAGGCAAAGACCCGGACCGGCTGGAGACGTTTTACAATCTTGGTCTTCGCCGGGCCCAGCTCACCTATAATATGACGGTTCCGGCAGGCGCTGGCTGTATGGAGACCCGTAATTCTGGGCTTTCAAATTTTGGCGCAGACATGATCGAAAAAATGAACGAAATCGGCATGCTCGTTGATACGGGGCATTGTCATTCCTCTACTCTAATGGACGCGCTGGATGTCTCGCAGGTTCCGATCACCTGCTCTCATGCCGGCATGGCATCGAGATGCAAGAACCCGAGAACACAGACCGATGAAGCTCTGGTAAAACTCGCGGACAATGGCGGCGTGTTTGGTATCGTCAGTACGCCGGGCGCTATTACAGGCACAGATAAATGTTCGGTCAAAGACTATGTCGAGACCATTGATGCCGCCGTCAATCTGATCGGTGTTGACCATGTCGGATTCGGGTCCGATTTTTCTCTGGCGGCTTCGGTTGAGGAAATCATGACCGCGCCCGAATGGAATGACAAACTTCGCGAAGCTGTTGGCGTGAATGTACAGGTCTGGCCATGGTCAGACGGGCATAAGGGTTTTGAGAATAATTCCGGATATCCCAATTTAACCCGGGGGCTGGTTGCCAAAGGCTATGCAGATGAAGATATCTCCAAAATCATGGGCGGTAACTTTATCCGTTTGATCAAAGACGTGATTGGGTAAACTCACCGGAACCGTGACAAAAGATAGTCATCGGCCAGAAGCTGTAAATTCGTGTCCGGTTTAGTCCCCAGGATTTGATGCGACAATAGCCGGGCGGACCCGGCCGCCAAGGTCCATCCCATCCAGCCATGACCAGTGTTTAAGAAAACACCGGGAATTTTTGTGGGCCCGATGAGAGGGACGCCATCAACATTCATAGGCCTGAACCCGACCCACGGTGTCTGGTTTTCGATGTGCGGCCTGACATTTACGCCGGGGAATACTTCGTCAAAGCAGCGATAGGCCCGATCCCAAAACTCTGTGGGCGTACTGAAATCAAGCCCCGAAAATTCCGCGCCGCCGACCCACCGCAGTTTTTTATCGCCAAACGGATTGAACCCGCTTTTCGTGCCAATATCGACGATAGGACAATTGGGTTTCACCGGAAAGTCATCCATGGGGATTGTAAAGGAGAACCCTTTGGCGGGCTTCATCGGCAGGCGTATGCCCAGCATTTTTGCCAGTGCCGGACTGCCATTGCCCGCGGCAATCACCAGTCGGTCGAACGCTTTTGTGCCGGATTTGGTTTTGACTGTAGGATTGCCCTCTGACGCCGCGAGGTTTTCAACCTTGGTCCCATAAGAAAATGTGACGCCTTGCTCGGCTAAATAGGCTGCCAAGCCGATGCAAAACTGATGACTATCGCCGGATTTATCGGCGGCAAGCAATAGCGCGCCGGCGAGTTTATGCTCAATGGATTTCAGGCTTGGCTCATAGGCGATGGTCTCGCTTGCATCCAAAATTTTCACGGTGTCAGGATCTGGTGCAAGCTGACGTGCCATTTGACCATGGGTTTTCAGAGCCGCTTCATCTTCAAAAATTTCAAGAAAGCCCCGATCGACATAGGCGCAGTCAATGCTGGTTTCATCCAGCAAGGATTCCAGACTGTTTTTGGAATACGCCGCCAGTCTCTGGTTTTTTTGTGTGAGCCTGACAAAGTCGGTTTCATTGGCATATTTTAAAAACTTCGCGCCCCAAGGCACCATGCCCGGTAGCGCGCTCAGCTTGAACCGGATGGGCGCAGTTTCGGGGCTGAGCAGCGATGACAAAAACATCTTGAGCGAGCCGGGCGCATTCCAGACCGTCGGCATGGTATAGCTAAAACAGCCGCCATTTCCCAGGCTGGTGACCATGCCCGGGCTCTCTTCGCGCTCAAACACTGTAATTTCGTGGCCCGCTTTGTTGAGATAATGGGCCGTGCACAGCCCAATGACACCGGCGCCTATGATGGCGGTCTTCATATGGCCGGGCCTGGGCGCATATTGGAGCCGTCGGAGAATCTGGAAAACCTGAACCGGTCAAGATCATGTCCCGGCGCATTGCCGCAGACAAGATCGGCCATCACTCGGCCGGCGCCGGGCCCAATCCCAAATCCATGTCCGCTGAACCCGCTGGCCAGAAAAAGACCCGGAACGCCGCTGATTTCGTCCATAACGGGCACCACATCCGGCGTTGCGTCAATCATACCGGACCAGCTTTGCGCAAAGGCCAGACCTGCGAGCTCCGGCAATCGCTTATCAAAACGGGCTCTCATTTTTTTAAGTGCCTTGGTTTCCGGAGGCGGGTTCAGTACGCGGTTGGTTTCAAACGGCGAGGTCTGATCGCTTGTCCATTTGCGCCCAAATAGCGGTTTTTGAGTCGGGTCGCGCCCAAGTTTTATCCCGATTTCACTGGCGCTGGCCAGAGACGGCCTAAAGGTAAGGGCGTTTCTAAAACTGCCTGCCCCTATTATATGAGTAGTCAGACCCGTCGCGACCGTATAGCCGCCGTCTTGTCGTCGCCGTAAAAAAACATCCTGTAGCCCGAATGCCCCGCTATGTATTTCCGGCGCTTTTTCTGTCCGCGCCACAGTGCCCTGGACGACAAGCTGGGGAAATTTGACACCCGAATTTGACAGAAACAAAGACGACCAGCCGCCAGCCGCGCAAACAACGGCGCCGGCTTTGATGAATCCATCTTCGGTCATAACGCCATCGAGTTTGCCGCCTTTTTTCTCCAGGGTTCTAACGGCGCAGTTTTCGCGAATAGTGACGCCGCGTCCCTGCAGGGTTTTTGCAATGCCCGGAACAGCTTTAAAAGGCTCGGCGCGCGCATCGCTGGGCGTTATGATGCCGCCTTTCCAGTCTCCGGCAGTGCTGCCAAAATTCTCATTTATTTCTGCCGCACTCAACATGCGCGTATCAAGGCCATATGTTTTTGCAAGTTCGGCCCATTCGGTAAAACCTGCCATCTCTTCTTCATTGTCAATCAATGCTGCGACGCCCTGGCGGGCTTTAAAACCCAGATCCGTTTGTGTTTCCCTGTCCATTTCCGCCCAGCATTCCAAGCTCTCAATGGCGATGGGGATTTCATCTGAATCGCGGCCGGTTACCCGAAGCCAGCCCCAATTTCGGCTCGATTGCTCGCAGGCAATGCGGCCTTTCTCGCATATAACGACTGATTTACCGCGCTTGTTCAGATACCAGGCCGTGCTGATTCCAATAATTCCGCCGCCAATAATAACCACATCTGCGGCTGGCGGCAGTTTGTCCCTGAAAGCGGGCGCGGATGAGAATGTAAAATCCATTGGAACCCTCGCGGTAAGGCGTTTTTCTTAATGTAAGGCCTATATAAAAACTTGTCATTTAAAACATATTTGTTATTAAATGGTCAACATGCAGACTCGAGTATTATTTTAGTGAACGATATTCAGCGATCCATATATAGTAGCTATCCTGGCAATCTCACTTTGACGCGCAAAGTGTTAGAGGCCAAAGGCGTTGATACGAAAGGTCTGTTCCGGGATGTAGATCTCAACATTGCTGAATATGAAGCTAATGCTTTTAAACGGGTTCCCGTGGGCAAATCAGTGCAGTTTTTTGACAAGGCCATAGAGCTAAGCGGTGATCCTTGTTTTGGCTTAACGGTTGCCGACTACCTCAATCCTGCAGCTTATCAACAATTTGGAGTCGGTCTTCTATATAGTAATACTGTACGAGATTTTTTAAACCGCTTTTCACGCTATTTTTCCTTTATGACCACGCTTTATGAAGTTGAGTTTAAGGACGAATTCAATAATGCCCAGTTATTGTTAAAACCAGTTACGGACATACCCCCCAAATGTAGGCAATTTGATATTGATGTATTCACTGCTGGGATCATGAAGTTTCTGCGCACGGCCTATCGTCCTGATTACGCACCTATTGAAGTATATATAGGATGGTGTCCGCCTGAAAATCAAAGGGGCCGTTATGAGACATTATTTGGATGTCCTGTAATTTTTGGAGCTAATCTAACAGGATTGAAATTTGATTACTTCGATCTGGAAAGTCCGTTCCCAGCATCCAACATCCAGTTAGCCAGAGAGCAGGATAAGGTTGTCGTCGATTTTCTTGCACGTGCAGCCAAAGTAGAGTTGAAGCACCAAGTTTATTCCAAACTCATAGAGATGCTACCATCTGGTAAATGCACTCGAGATTATATAGCCGAAACATTGAATATGAGCTCTGGGTCACTGCATTCCAAACTCAAGAAAGAAGGTACAAATTTTCATGAATTACTTGCTGAAACCCGCAAAGGTCTCGCGCAGGAATATGTCCGCGATGTTCGGATTTCATTGACTGAAATTGCTTATATGCTGGGCTACACGAATAGTAGTAATTTTTCGCGGGCCTTTAAAAACTGGACCGGGAGTACGCCTAATGCCTATCGGCAAAACAAATTAGGCTGAAGCCCCTCTTTTGCTCTGTTGCATAAAAACATCACTTAGGTCTTTTTTTTTCGTGATAACACATTTGACTACAATATTGCCTCTATTGATTGGATTTGACTCAATCTCTCATTATTCTTGAAATCAGAATATATTTCTAAGAATTATCACAAAAGGGGAATACAGGTCATGAAAATTAATAAATCACGCCTTCTATCGATGACAGCTTTAGTGTCAATTACTGGATCATTGATGTTACCGGCAACAGCTTATGGACAACTCGATGAAATCGTTGTCACGGCGACTAAACAAGAAAAATCTGTTCAGGACGTCGCTCTTTCAATTGAGGCCGTCTCAGGAGAATATCTATCAGATTTTAAGGTTGTCGACCTCAAGGGATTGTCGGATAATATTCCGAACTTCACGGTCAGCTCTGGCTTAACAGCAACAAACGTATCCATGCGGGGGCTTGGTTCTGGTCAGGAACGGAGTTTTGAGCAAGCTGTCGGTATGTTCATTGATGGTCAATATATGCCGCGAAACAGGCAGTATCGCTCGCCTTTCTTTGACGTTGAACGTGTTGAAGTGGTTAAGGGCCCTCAAGCGGTATATTTCGGTTTGAACTCAACAGCGGGCGCTGTGTCTATTACGTCCAAGAAAACAAGACCAGGCGATGGTTTTGACGGCTATGTTTCTGCAGATCTTGGGTTGGATATTGGCGGGCAGGCTTTTGAAGGTGCGATGGGTGTTAGTGGCGATAAAATTGGCCTTCGGCTTGCGGGTAAATTCGTTGATAATGACGGTTATTTCCAAAACTCAACGACCGGATTGCGTGAGGGGGATGAAAAGTCAGTATTGATTCGTGGATCCATTGTCGCAGATGTCGCAGAAGGGTTTAGGCTCTCTGGTAAAATTGAACATTCTGATTTTAAAGTTAATGGTAATGTGGGGGAGGTGTTTGATAATGCAGGAGACCCAAGTACCGTCTTAGATTATATTAGAGAGGGCGAAGCAAGTGCTGTGGGACCAGCGTCTCGTGCTGGGATTTATCCCTTAGGGGCGCCAGGTCAGGAATCTAAGGCTGAAAATTATCAACTTACTGCGGAAATTGATCTTGCTGGTGGCGTCCTTACGGCTACCGCGGGTTTATCAGACTTTGAATATGACCTTGTGACTGATTTAGATACATCTGCCGCGGCAATATTGGACGCCGCAATCGTCGAAGATTACAAGCAAACGAGCTTTGATGTCCGTTATCAAAATCAACTAACGGACCAATTAAATTTACTCGTGGGAGGCTATATACACGATGCTGAGTTTTTTAACTCGCAGCCAAGCACCTGGGGATTGCAATCTCCGTTTCATAATTTTGGGCTCGTAACAGCTGGTAATGTTATGGACAGTGGTAATATTTATAATTTGGATTCCAAGCTTACGTCTGTCTATGGTATTGGCGAACTCCAGTTGAATGAACAGATAACGGTTAGCGCCGGTGCACGTTGGGCGGAAGAGAAAAAAGACCTTGCGCGCACGAACGGGTGTTTAGAAATAACAGCCAGCGGTGTGACATCCGCACCGCCGGCGCTCGGCACACTTCAGGCTTTCGGGGGGTGCCCAAATCCGGCTTTATCTAATATTAGTCGCAATCGTAAATCTGATAATTTCATGCCGGAAGCCTCAATACAGTATCGTCCCAATGATGATATGATGTTTTATGCCAAGATTGGTAAAAGCGCTAAAGCTGGCGGTTTTGCAAGCTCTGGTTCGATTAATCCGAACTTCTTAGAGTATGATGACGAATCAGTTGTCGGGTATGAGGGTGGCGTCAAAGCGTCACTGATGGATGGTAAGGCTGAATTGAATGCGGCCTTATTCCGATCTGATTTTAAAGACTTGCAGGTAAATGCATTCATTGATGATCCCGTTACCGGGCTTCCTCAAGCTATCCTCGACAATGCAGCTAAAGTTAAATCACAAGGTATTGAAATTGATGGTCGTTTATTCATCAATGAGTCTCTGACGGTGGGCGGCGCAATTGCTTATCTGGACTCAAAATTTGATGAATTTACGGACGCGCCATGTAATCGTGCGGAGTCTGCGGCATTTGGAGCGGGGTGTGCAGTGAACCGTGCAGGCCAAGAAACAGGTTATGCGCCCGATATTTCAGGTAGTTTTTATGCGGATTTAGACCATGATATGGGGAATAGCTTTTCATTGGTCGGAGGCGCTAAAGTGTCCTTTAGTGGGTCCTATTTTACGGACGGTACTTTTGAGGTCCCTGGCCGTCAATCTGGCTGGCAGAAAATTGATGCCCGTATTGGTCTTGCTCATGAGAAAGGATATGAGCTGAGCCTGATAGGTACTAATTTGACAGACGAAAAGGTCACAGGGGCTAGCCAAGCACTATTAGGCTATTTACTCGGTTACCTTGAGCCACCACGCCAGGTCGTTTTGCGGGCAAAGTACAAGTTCTAATATCCATCAACAATGGTTAAGGAAATGGCAGGCCTTAGGCTTGCTTTTTTCATGAATTGAGTGAAAAACTTCACTTTTGGACAAGTCGGAATCTGCGGCAAGCCTAATAAAGACAATAACTAAAATATATTTGGGAGGATGAAATGGGAAGCAAACCCGTCGTTGTTTATGGAGCTAGCGGATATACAGGGCGACTCGTCTGCGAGTTTATGCGGCAATATCAGATACCGTTTATTGCGGCTGGCCGAAACGGAAAGCGCATTCAAGAAGTCATGAACAAAGTACCGGGGATTGAAACCGCGGATTATGAAGTCGCCGAGGTTAAAAATACGGTTGAAGACCTCGCCAAGCTTTTCAAAGGTGCCAAAGTCGTTTGTAATATTGTTGGCCCGTTTGAGAGATTTGGCGAACCGGTGGTTAAGGCGGCGCTAAAGGCTGGTGCTCACTATATTGATACCACAGGCGAGCCAGCCTTTCTTGAAATGGTCAAGGATAAATATTCGGCTAAATTTGCCAAGGCTGGGCTGCTGCTCGCGCCGTGTACGGCCTATATGTATACACCGGCAGAAATATGCGCCCGTATCTGCCTTGAAGAGGAAGATGTCGATACTTTGGAGGTTGTTACGGCGGGAACATTTGTTCCAACTTTTGCATCGACACAATCGATTTACAGCCTGTTTAGTCACGATGCCCGCTATCTTAAAAATAATGAGCTTGTGCCGTGGATTCCCGGCAAGGGGTATGATGTCTATGTTCCGGGTTTTGCGGTTAATCAGCTCGTCCACCCTTGGGCAGGCGGTAATCTTCCACATGTGTTCAAGGACCACCCGACCGTCCATACAGTGCGTCAATATAGCGGCAATACTGATCGGGATTTAATGGAGCAATTACTCGCTATGCAGCAACAATTTGAAGCTGAAGTACGTTCTATTAAATCAGAGAAAAAACGCAAAGCAACACTGGACGCCATGGTTGACGCGCTTGAACCATTTATGCCACCGCGTGAGCTTACACTTATTCATAAAAGCTGCGATATGGCGACGTCTTGTGGCTCTGCAGGCGGTAAAAAGGTAGTCTTGCAAAGTACCGGACCTTATACGCAGACAGGTATGATACAAGCCGCTACCGCCAATATGCTAATCGCAAACGGAACGAAAAAGACCGGCTTTGCGACCGCATGTGAAGCCGTTGGGCATCGCTATCTTCTCGGACAGTTAAAATCTTTCTTCCCGCTAAACCTGACCATCACGGAAACCTAGTTACCGATGACAATGCGGTTTATCGATTTCTTCGAACAGGGTGTTCGCTATCATGCTGACGAGACAGCTTTTGTCGATAACGTCAGTCGCTACACCTATGCTCAAGCGGATGTTCAAATACAAAAGATCGCAGCGGCTATTCGGGGCAACAGTTTCGCTAAAGGCACACGCATTGGCGTCTATTCACCCAATGCAAATTCCGCCTGGCTAGCCTTGCTTGGCGTCTTATGGGCGGAGGGCGTTTGGATACCTATAAATCCGCGCAATACAGTTGAGGTCAATGTAGATTTGGCGACCCGGTTTGGCATGGATATCATGTTTTACGACGCCTGCTTTAATGATCAGGTGGCCGAGATAAAAAAGCAGGTTCCGAGCCTGAAATCATTTATCTGTATAAACGGGGAGGGTACGACCGGACATTCACTTGAATCTTTTTGCGCCGGACATCCCGAACGACATGAACCAGAACCCCATGTTCCAAAAGAGCTCGCAGCCATATTCCCGACTGGCGGGACAACAGGACAGTCCAAGGGCGTCCTGATGAACCATGAGGCGCTCGAGACCTTTGCTATCAATTACTACACCCATCTGAATTACAGGGAAGATAGCGTGCACTTGGTTGTTGCGCCGATGACCCATGCGGCTGGAATAATGGGCTGTTTGCATTTTATGCGCGGCGCCAAAAACGTCATTACCAAAAAACTCGACCCGCTCTCAATATTGCAGGACATTGAGGAGCACGGGGTCACTCATCTATTCTTACCGCCGACTATCCTTTATATGATGCTGGCTCATGGGGATGTCGGCAAATACGACTATTCTTCGCTTGAGCATTTCATTGTCGGGGCAGCGCCAACCTCTCTGGAAAAACTTAAAGAGGCCATAAAGGTATTTGGACCCGTTATGACAGAGGCTTACGGGCAGACCGAAGCGCCCGCCGCCATCACGCTTAAAGCGCCGTGGGACTATATGGACGCGGATGGCAATATCAATGAAGAGCGCCTCAAAGGTATTGGCAGGGCTGGGGCGTTTAGTCCGGTTAAAATCTTAGGCGATGATGGCCAGGAAGTGGCGCGCGGCACCCCCGGCGAAATTTGTGTTTCGGGTAGGCTTGTGACCCTCGGCTATCTCGACAACCCGGAGGCCACAGCAGCGGCCCATAAAGATGGTTGGTTATGGACCGGAGATGTCGGCATAATGAGTGAGGATGGATATATCCAAATCGTTGATCGCAGCAAGGATATGATAATCTCCGGCGGATTTAATATTTATCCCAATGAAATCGAGCAGGCAGTAACTGAGCATCCAGCTGTACAAGAATGCGCCGTAATTGGTGTTCCCGATGAAAAATGGGGCGAAGCGGTAAAGGCTATGGTACAGCTCAAGCCCGGTCAGTCAATTGACACTGGCGCTTTGCTTGCCACGCTCAAAGATCGGCTTGGCGGTGTAAAAACACCAAAAACCATAGATATCATTGACGACCTACCGCGTTCACCTAATGGTAAAGTCATGAAAACCGAGCTGCGCAAAATATACTGGGCCGGGAAAACCCGTCAGGTCAATTAGGTGAAACAAAACGCCTACATAGCCGGTGTCGGCATGACACAGTTTGGGAAACATTTAGACCGGTCCTTAAAGTCATTGGCTAGCGAAGCGATTACAATAGCGCTTGATGATGCAGCACTTGACCGCAAAGATCTTAGTGCTGCCTATGTCGGTAATGTCGGCGCAGGGATGATATCAGGACAAAGCTGTGTTTTGGGACAGGTTATTCTTCGCGAAATGGGGATAGGCGGAATACCCGTTATCAATGTTGAAAATGCCTGTGCCTCTTCGGCGACTGCGTTTCAGCAAGCCTTCACGATGGTAACCTTTGGCGCCTATGATGTAGTATTAGCCTGCGGCGTCGAGAAACTTTATTCCACCGACAAACAAAAGACCTTTGACGTGTTTAGCGGCGGTATTGACGTTGAGAAGACCAATGAAATTCTGAAGTTTGTCGGCGAGAAACTACAAGACCTTGGCATGGATTTGGACGGCGGCGCTGGTGCGTCGCGCTCTATCTTTGTTGACATTTATGTCGCCTGGGCCTTGGAGCATATGAAAAAACATGGCACGACCCGCGAACAGATGGCGGCGGTATCGGCGAAAAACTCGTTTCACGGCAGCCTTAATCCATTTGCGCAATATCGGGATGTCATGAGCGCGGATGATGTCCTCGCCGCCCGCGAAGTCGTTTGGCCACTGACGCTACCTATGTGCTCGCCAATTGGGGACGGCGCTTCGGCGGTCATTGTCGTGAGCGAGCAAAAAGCCAGGGAGCTCGGTATGTCCCGCATGGTAAAAGTCGAGGCCGCGACCCTGACTAGTGGCTATGACATAGACGCTGAAATTGACGCGCCTGCGCAGCGGGCCGCGAAAGAAATATACGAACTTAGCGGATTGGGGCCGACGGATATGGACTGTATCGAACTGCATGACGCCTCCGCGATTAGTGAGATTATGTATTACGAATATTTGGGGCTTTGCGGGGCCGGCGAGGGTGGGGCGTTCGCGCAAAGCGGGGCAACAAAGCTTGGCGGAAAAATCCCGGTCAATACCTCCGGCGGTCTTATGCGCAAGGGTCATCCGATTGGCGCAACCGGCACGGCGCAGCTGACGGAGCTGGTTTGGCAGCTCCGAGGCGACGCCAAAAAGCGGCAGGTTGAGAATGCCCGCATAGCACTCGCGGAAAACGGCGGTGGCTATATCGGCAGTGATGTTGCAGCCCTCGCTTTAACTGTATTGAGCAAGACATGACGAGAATATCAAAGCGTTGGTCGGTGTTGATTTGGGCGCTTGTCGCGCTTTTACTTTGCTACATAGACCGGATCATCATTTCGTTGGCAATCATCGAAATGAAACCGGAATTCGGGTGGGACGACAGCGCAAAAGGGACGATATTATCGGCTTTCTTTGTCGGGTACCTCGTTATGCAAGTACTTGGCGGCCTGTTGGCAAACAAGTTTGGTGGCCGCAATGTTTTTCTATGGGCCGTCTTGATATGGTCCGCGTTTACGATTGCGACGCCTTTTGCGGCTTATTCTTCATTTTCAATGCTCGTTTTTGCGCGTTTTATTGTGGGCTTTGGAGAGGGTGCTGCGTTTCCAGCGGTCTATAGCCTTATTGGAAATTGGATGCGAAAGGACGAGGTGACGAGATCAATCGGATTTATGTCTGCAGCATCAACGATTGGGACAATATTCGCATTGATTGTCGCTGGGTTGATGATTAAATCATATGGTTGGACGTCCGTATTCTATATTTTCGGTTCACTTGGATTTGTATGGGCCCTGTTTTGGTTCTGGAAAGTTCCTAAAAAGGCCATCATTTCCGAAGACCGGTTACAAGACCTCGTGAGTTCACCAAAATCCGCAATCCCATGGAAAATTTTACTGACTCATCCAGCTGTCCTTTGTCTATATGCGGTCGCGATGGCAGGCGCCATGATCTCTTATACACTCGTCACCTGGATGCCGAGCTTTTATGTCGACACATTCAAATTATCCATCGCTCAGGCCAGTTTCTACACATTGCCGCCTGTGGTTGTTATAACGTTCACGTCCATTGCTGCCGGCGTTATTGGCGATAGCCTTATCAAACGCGGAACAGACCTACTTAAGGTGCGTAAAGGTTTGACATATTTTGGGTTCTTTTTTAGCGGACTTTTTTTAGTTTTACTGACCCAGGCCAGTAGCCTTATTCCAGCCGTCATTTGTTTGTCGTTATCATTTGGTGCGTTAGGCGTTGCAGTTCCGGGATATTCTGCGATTCCGTCAGAACTTATGCCCAAACATGGGGAAATTCTGTATGGGTTTATCGCAGGTGCAGGGTCGCTCGCGAGTATTCCAGTCGTCAAATTGACCGGTGTAATCCTGGATAAAACCGGATCTTATAACTTGACCTTTTTATTCATGGCGTTCGGGGCGGCGGTTGGTCTTGTAATTTTCGCGATATTTGCCCGTAATGACCCAATTTACCAATAGAGATGGATATGTTTGATTTCGGACTAGATAAAGACCAAGAGGCGCGTGCCAAGGAACTGCACGAAAAGATCATCACTTGGGATATGCTGACCGAGAGCACGGTGCTGGACCAGAACTGGACGAATATGAGCTCGCCCGGCGGCATGTACGAAAGTAACCATCAAGATCAGTTTATGAAATATCTCATGGAGAATGGCGACGTTGACTCGGCGATATCTGATGTTGTTAACACGGCCAAAAACTTGATCGCGAATAATTCAGATATTGGCGGATTTGTTGTTGAGTGTACAGATTTGACGCCATTTTCAAAAGCCATCAAAACTGCGACTGGCTTACCTGTTTTCGATCCGGTGGATCTTTTGCGCCGGGTTCATGAGCAGGTAAAATGACTATAAAAAGCGCGAGAATGATGCGCCCGGAAAAACAGTCGCGATTAGTCTTTGGGAAACAAGCTCAAACGATTGGTATTGGCCATTATGATTAGACTGGATTACTGCATCCGCCGCAAAAACGGCACGAGTCCGTCTGATTTCCGGGAGTACTGGAAACATGTCCATGCACCACTTTGGGCTCGGCATGCCGATGTTCTGGGTGTTAAGCGGCATATCCATTTTGAGGACAGGCCCGAGCATCCCATGTCCGCGCCGACGCGAGAAGCTTATAAAATTGGGGGCGAGGCTTTTGACGGCGTTGGTACGACAATCTGGTCCGATATCAGAGTATTGGAAAGTTCTCTGCAAACGGAAGATGGCGCTGCAGCCTATAATGAAATCCTGACGGATGAGGCAGCATTTATCGACCATAGCCAAAGCTATCTCGCATTTGGTCTGGTGCACGCTGTCGCCTATGATCGAGAGAAATTATTTGCAACAGAAGACACAGAATTTGTTCGCGGTATTTACTGGCCACTTGCTCTGGAAGGATTGAGTATCGCAGAAATTCAGCGCCACTGGATTTCCGTGCATGGCGGACTTTCCCATGAATTTACTGTCGGGTCAGCCAATCGTCGTTATATACAGATCCACACCGGAAATTATGACCTTTATCATCGGTTTTTAGCGGATCGAAATATGCCGTTTAGGGCCCGTCACTTTGGCCAGGCCGAAGCGATCACTTCTCCGGGGGAAGTGGAAAAAGCGGCCAAGCTCAATCGCCCGGCGGAGCATTTTCAGTTCTTCATCGAGGACATTGATAATTTCGCCGATCCAAATGTTTCCTATTTTGCATTGGGTAAGGAATATCTCGTTGTCGATAAACAGGTTTACGAATCCCCGCTTCCCAAGCCTATTCCAATTGGCGAGCCTTTGCCCTATAAGCCTTGGCCATGACTATCGAAATTGATCTGACGGGTAAGACTATAATTATAACAGGCGCCGCCGGCGGCATAGGGTCGGGCACCGTCGAAATATTTACGCGAGCTGGTGCTAATTTGATTTTGACCGATATTGCGCCTGCGGTTGTAGAGCAGGCGGAGCGTATCAAGGCATCGGGCGGGCACGCTATCGGCGTAGTTGCGGATGTGACCGATAGTGACCAGGTTGCAAATGTCGTCGAAATCGGGGTGAAAGAATTTGGTCAACTGGATTTCGCATTTAACAATGCCGGAATTAGCGGAGTTCAGAAAAGGCTCGAGGATTTGACGGCTGTTGAATGGGATCGAATTCTCCAGATAAATCTTTCCAGCGTCGCCTATTGTATGCGAGCGCAGGTTAAGGCCATGTTAAAAACCGGCGGGGGAGTCATCATCAATAATTCCTCCGTTTTGGGTCTGGGTGTTTTCCCAGATCAAAGCATGGTCTATTCAGCCGCCAAGCATGGTCTGATTGGATTGACCAAACAGGCGGCGGCCAATCACGGCAAAGACAATATTCGTATCAATGCCATCTGTCCCGGCCTTGTCGTGACATCCGTGCTGAAACGCGACGGGACATCCGACAAGGTCGAAGCCCTAAAACAACGCATTCCATTGGGGCGAACAGGGCTTCCAGAGGATATGGGCAAAATGGTCCTGGCGCTCTGCTCGGATTTAGGAGCATATGTGACGGGCGCGACCATCCTCGTGGATGGCGGTTTTTCGCTGAACTAACATAATGAACTTGTCTTATCTCTTCCGCGTAGTCTTAATTCCGTCGGCAGTATTTTTATCAGTTATTTTTGGTGGCGCTTACGGATCGGGCCGAGAAATTGTCGCCTATATCAGCTCCAACGGCCCTTATGGAGGATTGATATCCATTGGCACAATATTTCTGTTTTACAGCCTCGTTCTGTTTATGTGTTTTGAAATCGCGCGATTGTTCAAGACTTATGATTATAGCGAATTTTCGAAGATATTACTCAAGCGTGCTTGGCCGCTCTACGAAATTCTTATCATGATTGGCCTTATTATTACGCTAGCCATTTGCGCCTCTGCAGCAGGGGCTATTTCCTATGACCATTTCGGGATATCTGCGATTATTGGCGGCGCTATTCTCTTGGCCATTATTGTGACTCTCAACTTTTTTGGACGCAGCGTCGTCGAGAAATCAATGATGCTCGGCGTTGGTGCATTGGGTGTGGCGGTGTTTTATCTATTGCTCTCAAGCCTTTCCAAATTCGGCGCCGACATAAGCGGCACATTTACAGCGGCTGAAAACACCATGCTAGGCGCTGTAAAAAGCGGGCTGACCTACGCCCAAACCAGTGGCGGATTTATTCCAATATTGCTATATTGCGCCATATCGCTGCGCTCCCGCAAAGAAGTCGCCGCCGCTGCCGTCATAGCAGCTTTTATTTCAATGCTGCCAGCCATTGCCCTCCATCTATCGTTCATGGCGAATTATCGAGAGATTACCGAGCAGACTGTTCCGGCCTATTGGATGGTGGAAAAAGCGACCTCGCCATTATTTCTCAACATTTACATATTGATTGTATTTGTCATGGTGGCGCAAACTGGAGTCGGATTACTGCACGGGGTTCTCGAACGTGTTGATGATTTTTTAAAAGAACGTCGCGGAAGACCGCTAAACTCTGTTGGACGTGGATTGGTCGCAGCCGGAGCTTTTCTCATCAGCTTGTTGTTTGCGTCCATGGGGTTGGTGGACTTGATATTCCGGGCGTTCACCTTTTTCTCAAACGCTTTTCTGCTGGTTTTTTTTCTGCCGCTATTCACTTATGGAATCTGGTTAGTGTGGAAAAACAGGGAGCCTATTGATGACTAAATTGTCAGGTCAAACAGTCCTAATCACAGGCGCTGCGCAAGGCATTGGGCTTGCGCTGTCCGAAGTGTGCGCCGGGGAGGACATGAAAATCATCATGTCCGATATAGATTCCGCTTTACTTGAAAGCTCTGCCAATGCGGTTCGCAAGATGGGCGGCTCGATCACAACGATTAAGATGGACGTCACGAAACCGGATGATTGGGCTCGCGCAAAGTCTAAAATCACGAAGGAATTAGGCGGGCTGGATATTCTCATCAATAATGCCGGCCTCTTGGGGACACCGGCGCGAAGCTGGGAAGTGGAACCTGAGGAATGGGAACGGGTATTTAATTTAAACCTTTACGGCATGATTCACGGCATTCGCGCCTTTGTGCCGGATATGATTGCGCGCGGCTCCAGAGCGCATATCGTCAACCTGTCATCCGTCGCCGGACATACGGTGCAGCCCTTTACGGGTCCCTATCATGTCAGCAAATTCGGGGTCACCGCAGTCACAGAAAGCCTAGTCCATGAATTTGATATAATAGGAGCCGATATTGGCCTGACCCTAGTCTGCCCGGGCTTTACGAAGACCAATATTCTGGATGAGAAAAACCTGCCGTCACCACTAGATAATGACCCCCATATGAGCTTTTTGAGACAGGCTTTTATCGGGGGAATTGGCAAGGGTGTTGCCGCAATTGATGTTGCAAAGGCCGCGATGGACGCCGTAAAAGATGATCGGTTCTATGTGTTTACAAGCCCGGGTACGCTGGACTACGCGACGGAAAGATTTGAGAAAATTTCTAAATTGGAAAACCCAATGCTTAACGTGATAATGCGTGAACGATATCTCACAAAGGAGTAGTGTTTTATGAGTGAAGAAAGCCGTTATTTTGATGCGTCTGATAAGGCGTATGCTTTTGTCAAAAGCATTGTAACAATAGATTCCCTTGCCGCTTGTGTAGATCATTGCTGGCCACGCGAGGAAATGTTCGAGGAATATCACGGGCGCGCCATTGAGGCCGGCATTGACGTCATAGGAATGACAGTGAGTTATGGTCAAAATGATTTCATGACCATGCAAAAACAAGCCTCGCACTTTTTGCAGCATGTTTATGGCGACGTTGAGAGATTTGAAATCGTACGCAAAGTTGGTGATATTCAGCGCATGCATGACGAGGGCAAGCACGGCTTATATTTTTGCGCCCAAGGCTGCGAACTCTTGAACAATGACCCCGAGCACTTCGCGCCGATTGTTAAAAATGCCGGCGTCGGGACTGTGGCGCTTGCCTATAATGAGCGCTTTCGCGCTGGCGATGGATGCCTGGTCAAGAATGCCGATAAGGTCACTTATTACGGTCAAAAAGTTATCGATGCTCTGCATCAAAACCATATCCTTTTAGACTTAAGTCATGCATCAGCGGCGACGGCTTTAAGCGCCATGGAATACAGCATCAAGACGGCTCCAGAAACGCCAGTGGTCTATACCCACTCAACACCTCTCGCCATTTGTGATATTTACCGCAATATGCGTGATGAAGAGATTGAAATGTGCGCCTCGACGGGCGGTGTTATTTCGATCGTCACTCTGCCTTGGTTTATCGTTGACCCGATGGCGCAAGAAACCGAACCGCATCATATTGTTCGAGCAATTGATTACGTTCGTGATTTGGTCGGGATCGATCATATAGGATTATCCTCAGATGATGCTTATAGTTGGGCTCCTGCCTGGGAGTGGGCTTTGAACAAGCCCGAAATGTACCAAGACGGGGGAGTTACGGCCAGAGCCGCCATAAACAAACCGTGCGGCGTCGCAGAGGCCGCTAAAGTCTACCCTGCCATTGTCGATCTCATGTGGGAAGGCGGCTATTCTGACGAGGACATCAAGAAGGTGCTGGGCGGTAATCTAATGCGCGTCTACGGGCAGGTATGGGGATAGTCGAAATGCTCGGAACTGTCCAAGCGCGCAATATCTCTGTCTTAAAGGGCACAAACGCAGCGTATATATTGAGGTCAGCTTCGTTGTTGCGATAGATAAACACAACCGCAAAGACGGATGGGAGAAATAAATGAGTCAAAAAGCGCATCATGTCGGGGAAACTGCGCCGATGATCGAAATGACCATTGGCGACAAGCTCGAAGAAATAGCAGCGGCCAATCCCTACCATCCGGCATTGATTATGCCCCATCAGGATATTCGCTGGAGCTATGAAGAGTTTAACGGGCAGGTTGACCGTTTTGCCGCCGGGCTTATCCATATGGGAATCGAAAAAGGTGACCGTGTTGGTATCTGGTCACCCAACCGGGTCGAGTGGGTATTGACGCAATTTGCGACCGCGAAAATCGGGGCCATTATGGTTTGCGTTAATCCGGCCTATCGTTTGTTCGAGCTTGAATATGTGCTTAATAAGGTCGGATGTAAGGCGCTGGTGACTGCTGAGATTTTCAAGACCAGCTCTTATCTTGATATGCTCAATGAATTAGCGCCCGAACTGAGTGACTGCGCGCCAGGCGCTCTTAAATCCCAGAAGTTTCCACATCTCACAACCGTCATCCGAATGGGCGATGGTAAATCACCCGGCATGTATAATTTCGATAATGTGATGGATATGGGGACTGAAAGTGACGCCAAAGCGGCCAAAGCAGTAGCAAGAACTCTGCACGCCAATGACAACATCAATATCCAGTTTACCAGCGGCACGACCGGCACGCCCAAAGGCGCAACGCTCAGTCACCGTAATATTCTGAACAATGCCTTTTTGTCCGCCCGGAGTATGCGTCTGACATCTGTTGACAGGCTCTGTATTCCGGTTCCCCTTTACCATTGTTTTGGCATGGTACTGGGAACGCTGCTTTGCGTTAGTGTTGGCGCGACAATGGTTTCTCCGGGCGAGGTGTTTGAACCGGAACAGACCTTGCGAACGGCTTCCGAGGAAAAATGTACGGCGCTTCACGGCGTGCCGACCATGTTTATCGCCCAGCTTGATTTGCCGAATTTCAAGGACTTTGACGTCGGCCCTTTGCGTACGGGTATCATCGCGGGTTCCACTTGCCCCGTGGAGCTAATGAACCGCATGATCAAAGATATGGAGCTGACCGAGATTGTCATTGGCTACGGCCAGACTGAATGTAGCCCGATTAATACAATGACAGCGATTGAAGACAGTTTTGAACAACGGGTTTCAACAGTAGGGCGGGCTCATTATAACTGGCAGCAAAAAATCATCAGGGAAGATGGGACTACGGCCAATATTGGTGAGCAGGGTGAAGTTTGTTCAAAAGGTTATGGCGTCATGGCCGGATATTGGGACGAAGCTGAACGTACGGCAGAGACAATAGATAAAGATGGTTATCTTCATTCTGGTGATCTGGGGGAAATGGACGCTCACGGTTATGTTAAAATTACAGGACGGATCAAAGATATGATTATTCGCGGCGGGGAGAATATCTATCCGCGCGAGGTCGAGGAATACCTCTATACCCATTCGGAAATTGCGGAAGCGCAAGTCTTTGGTATTCCGGACGCAAAATATGGTGAACAGGTCTGTGCTTGGATACAACTCCGTCCCGGCTCAAGCTTGAGTGCGAGTGATATTCACGCCTATTGCCAAGGGCAAATTACACATTTCAAAATTCCAAAACATATTAGAATTGTCCAAGAGTTTCCGATGACCGTAACGGGGAAAATGCAGAAATTTGTCATGCGCGATGCAATGGTCGAGGAACTGGGGCTCAAAGCGTGAAGACTCTAGGTCTTATTGGCGGTTTGACGGTTCAAAGCACAGCCGTCTATTACCAAAGGCTACATGATGCCATGCGTGCAAAAACCGGTGATGATAAAACCTCTGAATTGCTTATGTGGTCTTTTAATTACGAGGATGTCCTACCTCTCTACCTGCATGATAAGCCCGGTTACATTAAAGCGGTGGCGGATGCGGGATTGAGGCTCAGAAGTGCGGGCGCAGACGGATTGATGATTTTATCCAATTCTGCGCATATGGGGGCGAAGAATTTGGCCGATGTCACCGGCCTGCCAGTCATCCATATTCTCGATGCTATTGCCGCTGAGATAAAAATGCGCAATCTGAAACGGCCACTCGTTATCGGTACGGATTTTGTCATGGAGGGAGATTACTACTTACCAGGGCTAAAATCTCGCGTGCCCGTCGATCCGATTGTCCCAAGCCCGGAAGACGTCAAAACGCTCGATAAAATTCTGTTCACAGAGCTAGCTTACGGCAATGTCAAAGACACTTCACGGCGGTTCTATATCGATGTCATCGACAAGGCAGAGAAGCGGGGCGCGGACAGTGTCATCCTTGGCTGCACGGAACACTGCATGTTGCTAGATCAATCCCATCACAACCTGCCCATGCTCGACTCAACCGCGCTACATATCAAGGCCGCCGTCGATTTTCAGCTTTTCAGCTTTTCAGTTAAGCATTCCAAGAGGTTCCTATGATTGGCACTATGCAACAATCACCAACCAATCTTATCGACATTCTGAATCACGCGGCGAGATGGCATGGTGAGCAGGAAATCGTCACGTATTCTGTTGAAGGTGACATTCGCCGCAGTAATTATTCCAAACTGCATGAGCGTACCGCTCAACTGGCCCATGCTTTGACGGATGTTGGGCTTAAGGCCGGCGAATGCCTGGGTACTCTTGCCTGGAACACAGATAGGCATGTCGAGACATGGTACGCGACCGCGGGGCTCGGTGTAATTTGTCATACAATTAATCCGAGATTACCCGATGCGCAGCTTGTTTTCATTATAAATGACGCAGCCGATAAAATCCTGTTCGTGGATTTGAGTTTTGTCGACATTGTCGAGCGCATTTTGCCCGAATTAAAAACGGTAAAGCAAGTCGTCGTGATGACTGACAATGAGCATATGGCCGGGCTTAATTCTGACTGGATTTGCTATGAAGACTTCTTAGACGGGCAGAGCAATCAATATGAATGGGTGAGTGTCGATATCCACACGCCATCGTCCATTTGCTACACATCAGGAACAACCGGTGACCCCAAAGGAGTGGTGTATTCACATTATTCAAATCTCATTCACACTTTTATGTCGGTGCAAAAAGACGCCTTCAATCTAGGCTCTGGTGATAATGTATTGATGATTGTGCCGATGTTTCATGCAAACTCTTGGGGACTTGCATATGCCCTGCCGATGGTGGGCGCGAAAATGGTACTTCCGGGGCCTCATCTAGGCGGCGCGGACGTCTGTAAATTAATTCAGGACGAAGCGGTCAATACGTCTGCGGCAGTTCCAACAGTTTGGACGATGCTGCTCAATCACCTTTCAGATACAGGTGAAACCATTCCGACAATGAAAGATGTCATTGTTGGGGGTTCAGCCGTTCCAAAATCCATGATCGAAACCTTCAAGTCGAAATATGACGTGAACATTATTCAAGCTTGGGGCATGACCGAAATGAGTCCCCTTGGAACCTTGTCGCGCGGACGGGCCATAGACGGCGAAGAAACCATCACTGATAAGTGCCGACAGGGGCGCGTATTTTTCGGTGTCGATATGAAAATCGTCAATGATACGGGCGATGAACTTGAGCGAGACGGCAAAGTTTTCGGACGCCTCATGGTCAAAGGTCCGGTGGTTGTTGACCGCTATCACAACAAGGACTCATCCGCACTAGAAGATGGGTGGTTCGACACAGGAGATATCGCGACAATCAATGCAAAGGGTTCGATGGGAATTACGGACCGTTCAAAAGACGTGATAAAATCGGGCGGAGAGTGGATTAGCTCCGTTGATATGGAAAATGCGGCCATCTCTCATCCGTCTGTTAATCTGGCGGCCTGTATCGGAATTTATCACCCGAAATGGGAGGAACGGCCATTGCTGGTCGTCATGCTTCACCCTGAAAATGAACTTGACAAACCGGCAATATTAGATGTGATCGCAAATGATTTTGCCCGCTGGCAACTGCCTAATGATATTGTTGTCATTGAAAACATGCCCCTGACCGGTACCGGTAAACTGGACAAAAAAGTTTTGCGCGCCCGCTTCGAAGACCACTACACAAGGACGTAATTTATGAAAACCGGCATCTGTGATAAGCTTATCATAGACGTGCCCATATTCGCTTTTAGCCATTGCCGGGATGTTGTGGTGGCGGTCAGCAAAGCCGGTGGTATTGGTGTGCGCGGCGTGTTTAAACGCTTATTAACGGAATATGCCTACGCGGCC
>JGI20160J14292_10000776_pt1 | contig 27870 bp, 25 predicted proteins | sample COG_10_FD_14292 | JGI IMG/M metagenome (IMG submission 14292) | reverse complement strand
AGGCTTTCGCCCCCCAGGCGTTACCTGGCACTCTACCCTGTGGAGCCCGGACTTTCCTCTGTGGCGCACCCTTTTAAACGCAAGCGAATAAGCGAGAAATCAACACAGCGACTGTCTAGTCAACTCGGAGCGGAGGATAGCATAGGTTGAAGTGAGGTGGGGGAAGTGTTCGGGTAGACCCTTCACTAGGCTCAGGATGACACTAGACGCAGGGGAAATCATTTTGACTCAGTTAATAAAGGGTGGTCTGCTGGTAGCTGCCGAGAAATCCACAGCGCTAGTTTGTGACGCATATTGGGATCACTGATCTGGTCTTTAGCCAAAGGCTGAATTAGCTTGTCTTCAACCAGCACCTTATAGATAAACTCCACCTTCAACTTCACCGAATCCTGAACCTCGATCTCACCATAGGCTCTCTTCTTAACATATACAGCGCCAATCTGGAGGGCCTTTTTAACCAACTCGTCTTCATTGGCAATCTTATTCATCAGTCAGACCCTCAGCGGTTATCAGCAGTTAATAGTTAGTCAATAAAAGTACGTGCATTGCGGAAGATACGCATCCAACCGCTATCTTCACCCCAGTCCTCCGGGTGCCAAGAATTCTGCACAGTGCGATACACGCGCTCCGGGTGAGGCATCATTAATGTAGCACGACCGTCGGCACTGGTAACGCCAGTAATGCCCTCAGGGGAGCCATTGGGGTTCGCCGGATAGCGTGAAGCCACCGACAGATCATTCTCCAAAAAGCGCATCGCTATCTGGTCAGTCTGCTGCAACTCAGCCAGAGCCTCAGCGTTGGCAAACTCCGCCCGCCCCTCACCGTGAGACACAGCGATCGGCATATGGGTGCCCGCCATACCACGAAGGAATACCGAGGGCGACTCATCAATTCTGACCAGAGAAAAACGCGCCTCAAACTGCTCAGATAGATTGCGCACAAAGCGCGGCCAGAGCTCGGCACCGGGAATAAGAGGCTTGAGGTTACTCAGCATCTGGCAGCCATTGCAAACGCCCAGACTAAAGGTCTCGGGGCGATGGAAGAAAGTCTGAAACTGATCACGAATCTGCTCATTAAACAGCACAGTCTTGGCCCAACCCTCACCTGCACCCAGCACATCGCCGTAAGAGAAACCGCCACAGGCAACCATGCCGGAGAAATCGGTCAGCGAGCGACGGCCAGCCAATAGATCACTCATATGCACATCCACAGCGGTGAACCCAGCGCGATCAAAGGCAGCTGCCATTTCCAAATGACTGTTAACTCCCTGCTCGCGAACAATAGCCACACTGGGCTTCACGCCAGAGTTTATATAGGGAGCACTGATATCTTCGCTGGGATCAAAGCTCAGCTTTGCCGAGAGACCTTCGTCCACATAGGAAACACGTTCAAACTCTTCAGCTACACAGTCTGCATTGTCACGCAGAGAGGCCAGGTGATAGGAGGTTTCACTCCAGGAGCGCTGCAGATTGGCGCGGGTCTGAGCAAACAGAGTTTTATTGTCGCGCTTGATCTCAATAGTATCCCTCTCGTTCAACCGACCAATCCGGTGGCCCGCTACCTCGGCACTGGCAAACTGTTTGAGAATACTATCCGCCTGCTCTGCACGCACCTGAATAACTGCGCCCAGCTCTTCGTTAAACAGCGCTGCCATCCAGTTGTTATCCAGAGCATCCAAACACAGATCAATACCCACATGGCCTGCAAAACTCATCTCCGCCAGCGTAGCCATAAGGCCACCGTCAGAACGATCGTGATAGGCAAGAATATCTCCCTGCTCCAGCAGCGCCTGCATGCTGTTAAAAAAGCCTACCAGAGCCTCAGGCTTATCAATATCAGGGGCAGTGTCGCCAAATTGCGAGAACACCTGAGCCAAAATAGAGCCACCCATGCGGTTGGCACCGGCACCCAAATCAAGTAGCAGTAACTCTGTATCGCCCTGATCAGTGCGCAGCTGAGGAGTGACTGTCTTACGCACATCCAGCACAGGCGCAAAGGCGGTGATAATAAGAGACATAGGCGCGGTAACAGACCTATCTTCGCCCTCTTCCTGCCAGGCGGTCCGCATCGACATGCTGTCTTTGCCCACAGGAATGGTGATGCCCAGCTGGGGGCAGAGATCCATGCCCACAGCCTCAACCGTGCGATAGAGCTTTTCATCTTCACCGGGAGAGCCTGCGGCACACATCCAGTTGGCGGAGAGCTTAATATCAACCATAGAGCCGATACGCGAAGCACTGATATTGGTGATCGCCTCACCAATGGCCATACGCCCAGAGGCTGGACCATCAATAAGAGCCAGAGGCGTGCGTTCACCCATAGCCATGGCTTCACCAGCTAGGCTGTCATAGGTCACAGTGGTGACAGCACAGTCGGCCACCGGAATTTGCCAGGGGCCAACCATCTGGTCCCGCGCTACCATGCCGCTGACAGATCTGTCGCCAATAGTAATTAGAAAGCTTTTACTGGCCACCGCTGGGTGGCGCAGAGTGCGGAAAACCGAATCATTAATATCCAGGCTTTCTGCTGCGAAAGAGCCACCTGCAATATCTAGCTTGGTCGCGGTGCGATGCATCTTTGGCGCCTTGCCAAACAGCACTGACATTGGCAGATCGACCGGATTATTGCCGAAGTGATCATCGCTGACCATTATATGTTTCTCTTCGGTGGCCTCACCTACCAGCGCATAGGGACAGCGCTCGCGCTCACAGATAGCTTTAAAACGCTCCACATCAACCGGGTTTATCGCCAGCACGTAGCGCTCTTGAGCTTCGTTGCACCAGATTTCAACCGGAGACATGCCAGGCTCATCATTGGGTACAGAACGCAGATCAAAACGGCCACCAGTGCCGCCATCTTTAACCAGCTCGGGCAAGGCATTGGAGAGACCGCCAGCGCCCACATCATGAATAAAGGCAATGGGATTGTTGTCGCCCAGCTGCCAGCACTGGTCAATAACTTCCTGACAGCGGCGCTCAATCTCAGGGTTCTGTCGCTGTACCGAGGCAAAGTCCAAATCAGCAGAGCTGCTGCCTGTGGTCATAGATGAGGCCGCGCCACCACCCAGACCAATCAACATTGCCGGACCACCTAGCACCACCAACTTGGCACCAGGCTTAAACTCCGGCTTGTCCACATGCTCTTCGCGGATATTGCCATAGCCGCCAGCAATCATAATCGGCTTGTGATAACCGCGGCGCTCACCGGCGAAATCTGCCTCGAAAGTTCTAAAGTAGCCACAGATATTGGGGCGGCCAAATTCGTTATTAAAGGCGGCGCCACCAATGGGACCCTCAGTCATAATATCCAGGGCAGACACAATGCGGTCTGGCTTGCCATAATCCTGCTCCCAAGGCTGCACATAGTCGGGAATTTGCAGATTTGATACGGTGAAGCCCACAAGCCCTACCTTGGGTTTGGAGCCTCTTCCCACAGCACCTTCATCGCGTATCTCGCCACCGGAGCCTGTACCTGCACCTGAGTAGGGGGATATAGCTGTGGGATGATTATGGGTCTCCACCTTCATTAAAAGATGCACAGGTTCCTGGCTGTAGCCATAGACTTTGCTAACAGGGTCCGGGTAGAAGCGCCCACCCTCTGAGCCCACCACTACGGCGGCATTATCCGAGTAGGCCGAGAGCACATTTTCGCCGCCGACATTATTGGTGTTGCGGATCATGCCAAAAAGCGAGTTGGGCTGATCTACACCGTCGATGGTCCAGCTGGCATTAAAAATTTTGTGGCGACAGTGCTCGGAGTTAGCCTGAGCAAACATCATCAGTTCAGTATCCGAGGGATTGCGTTGCAGTTCCTCGAAGCTGGCCACCAAATAATCGATCTCGTCCTCTGCCAAGGCCAGACCCAACTCTACATTGGCCAATTTGAGCGCGCCCACACCACCGGCCAAGATATCCACCTCAGTGAGAGGCTGTGGCTGATGATGGACAAACAGAGCTTCAGCCTGCTGCAAGTCGGTCATTACAGCCTCAACCATACGGTCACTGACCAGCTCGCCCAGAGACTGCAGCTGCCCAGCGGTTAACGCTGTACTGGCGGCAATATAATAGGCAGTGCCTCGCTCAACCCNCAGAATACTGTCGAGACCACAGTTGTGGGCTATATCCGTTGCCTTGCTGGACCAGGGCGAAATTGTACCTGGCCGCGGCACCACCAATAGTAGACTGCCCTCATTGTCCAGCGACTCTTCGCTGGGCCCATAGGTCATCAGTGCCTTTAGAGTTGCACTGTCCGACTCAGACAGTGGCTTGCTGGCTTCGGCAAAGTGCACATACTCCGCAGTTACCGAGGTAACAGAGGGCACAGCTTGTTGCAGGTTGGCGAGCAATTTTCGGCGTCGAAAGGCGGAAAGAGCAGGTGCACCGCTGAGAACTATCATCAAGGCTGGTCTCTAAATCATGATTAGGGAAAGGCGGGTATTCTAGCGGAAAAATTAAGTCATAGGCAGATAGAATTGACTAAACCATGTACAATTCAATTTTATTGAACTGCAGTAGTCTAAAGCTAAGTTTATAGCCCTTTAGGTATCTCGAAAAATAATGCGAGAACTCTCCAACAGAGAAAGAAAATGGCGCAATAGGATTATTTTAGTCCTTTTTATGCTCCCCTTTGTCTCTCTGATCTCTGCCAGCGCCCACCTTAACGATCTCGCTAAAGTCAAAGCCAGGGGGCAGCTGGTTATGCTCACCCTTCAGGGCCCAACCACCTATTTTGAAGACGGCTATGGTAAAAATGGCTTTGATTATCTGCTGGCCAAAGCCTTTGCTGATAGCCTGGGCGTTGAATTAGTGGTCAAAACTAAACCGACTCTGCGCCAGCTTCTCTACTCAGTGGGCGGACCCCAGGGAGACTTCGCCGCCGCCAACCTAGTCAAAACCGCAGAGCGCAACCAGTCACTGGTTTTTGCCACCCCATATCTTGAAGTCACCCAACAGCTTATTTACCGCGGCGGCACCAGGCGCCCGAGATCTCTGGAGAATCTCGACGGCGAACTTGTGGTTATTGCAGATTCTTCTCACAGTGAACACCTGGAACTGCTCAAGACTGAACGACCAAAACTCACTTGGATAGAGCAAGATTATGCGGAGATGAGCGATCTTATTCGCCGAGTCCATGAAGGCGAGATCACCTACGCAGTGGTGGACTCACTGGCCTATCTGATCAATCGCCACATTTACCCAAAAGCGCGCAAGGCGATGGATATATCTGACCCCCAGCCCATGGCGTGGGCCTTTCCCTCCCATCATGACGGCTCCCTGCTCGATGCCGCTAATACGTTTTTGCAGCACTATATTAAGTCTGGCGAGCTCGACTCCATGACCAGTGAACTGCTGGCTCAGACCGAGAATTTTTCGGTGTCCAATTCGCAGCAGCTGGGAAAGCTGGTTGCCAACCGACTGCCAAAGTACGAGGCAATGTTCCGGGAAACAGCCGCTGAATTTGGTATGGACTGGCAGTTACTGGCAGCGGTGGCCTATCAGGAATCCCATTGGAACCCAATGGCCAGATCACCCACAGGTGTGCGCGGACTGATGATGCTGACACTGAGTACAGCCAGCGAGATGAAAGTCGACAACCGTCTTGATGCGGCCCAGAGCTTGAGAGGGGGTGCAGCTTACTTCCTTAAACTAAAGGCTCGCCTGCCCGATCGTATTGAAGACCCTGATCGCACTCTATTTGCACTTGCCGCTTATAACGTGGGCTTTGGTCATTTGGAAGATGCGCGTATCTTAACGGTGCGCAATGGTAAAAACCCAGATAGCTGGGACGATGTTAGCCTGCATCTGCCCCTATTGAGCAAAAAGAAATTTTACTCAACAGTCAAACATGGTTATGCCCGCGGCAACGAGCCAGTTCTCTACGTGAAAAATATTCAGTACTACAAAACCTATCTGCAGCTTCATGCACTGTCTCAGCAGGACTTCGAACCGGACACCGAAGAGCCAGCTAAATCGGTAGACTGGGAAATTAACGGCGTACCAACCATTTAAAACCGCTATTTGCCTCTCTTGCGGCGAAAAAAATCACTGATAAGATCGCCACAGTCTTTTTCCATCAATCCGCCCCGCCATTCGATTACATGATTGAAGTGCTTGTTTTCCATCAGTTGCAGCTGGCTGGCCAGGGCACCAGCCCGGGGCTCCTTGGCACCAAAAATCACCCTCTGCACACGGGCGTGAATCATGGCACCAACACACATGGTGCAGGGCTCGATAGTCACATAGAGATCACAGTCGATTAAACGATAGTTACCTATATGGGCGGCCGCATTGCGCATGGCTACAATCTCGGCGTGAGCTGTGGGATCAATGGCGCTGATAGGCTGATTGTAACCTTCGCCAATCACCTGCCCATCTCGCACCACCAGAGCGCCCACAGGGACTTCACCAGCAGCGCCAGCCTGAGCCGCGAGCTCAAGGGCTCTTGTCATGTAAAATTCGTCGGTCTTCAATAGATTATTACTCAGGGCCACTAATGCTGAAGAAATAGCGTAAAATCGCTGGAGTTAACTTTGCAACCAAAGCCGCTGTCCTATGCCGTCCATTATCACCTCCCAGACCATTGATATTCAACCGAGCTGGAAAACTGAGTTTAGTCAATGCATCAGCTCAATTGATGAACTGCTGGGCCGCTTGCAACTCAAACCGGAGCAACTCTCTCCAAGCCATCAGGCCGCCACAGATTTCCCCCTGAGAGTGCCAAGGCCATTTGTTGAGCGTATGAAAATTGGCGACCCCAATGACCCATTGTTGGCTCAGGTTCTGCCTGTGATCCAAGAAACTCAGTCTGCGGTGGGCTACAGCGCAGACCCACTGGAAGAAACTCAGCATAATCCAGTGCCGGGCATTGTGCATAAATACCGCAATCGCCTGCTATTAATAGTCAGTCCCAGTTGCGCGATTAACTGTCGCTACTGCTTCCGCCGGCACTTCCCCTATCAAGAAAATCGCCAGAGTAAAGAGCAGTGGCAACAGGCCATCGCCTATATAAGTAGGTCAAAAGAAATTAATGAAGTGATTTTTAGTGGTGGCGATCCACTGGCCGCCAATGATAATTTTCTTAGCTGGCTAACTAAGCAGATTGCAGATATCCCTCATATCAAGCGTCTGCGCATTCATAGTAGATTGCCAGTGGTGATCCCATCACGCATTGATGAGCCATTTCTTAGCTGGATAACTGCCACCAGACTCAAGCCGATAATAGTGCTGCATATTAACCATAGCAACGAGATCGACTCCAGCGTACAAAATATGATCCAGCGACTATTAAGCCGAGGCATATTAATCCTTAACCAAACTGTGCTGCTAAAAGGTATCAATGACGATGCGCAAGTATTATCCGAGCTGAGCGAAACAGTCTACGATGTAGGGGTGCTGCCATACTACCTACATCTATTGGACCCAATCGAGGGCGCCAGCCATTTTGATATTTCTCAGCAGCGTGCTGAACATATATTTCATCAACTACAGGCTGAACTGCCCGGTTTCTTGGTACCAAAGCTGGTGCGAGAAATTCCTGGCAAAAAATCCAAGACATTGATGGGTCAAGTTAACAATTAGTCTTAACCCTAAGTCTTTTACGACTTTCAATTACCTAAAAACGACTATCGAAAAGAGATTGCAATTAGAGTAAACTTGCGGATGAGGGTTTGCGTATTACCTTCGTTAAACCAATGCAGTAACAGAAACAGATCCCATCTGGCTCGGTTAACAATACGGAATTTATAAAAAAGCCCATTATAGGCACAGTAACCCAAAGCTTTATCCACAAACATCTCGGGGGAGATTTATGAAATCTAATACCTTTTGGAAAATGAATACTATTGCGGCAGCAGTAATTGCAGGAAGCACTGCGCTTCCTACAGTTGCATTTGCAGCAGAAGCAGCACTTGAAGAAGTTGTTGTAGTTGGTTCACGTGGTGCACCTCGCACCGTTACTGAATCACCAGTTCCTGTCGACGTTCTCAGTGCAGATGAGTTGAACTCAGCTGGTAGCTCTGACCTGCTTATGCAGCTTCAGGGTGCTATTCCTTCACTGAACGTTCACCTGCAGCCTATCAGTGACGCGGCATCTATGATCCGTCCAGCTAACCTGCGTGGTCTCTCTGCAGACAGCACCCTGATCTTGGTTAACGGCAAGCGTCGTCACCGTGCATCAGTTATCGCCTTCCAGGGCGGTGGTGTAAACGATGGTTCTCAGGGTGCTGATATCTCTGTAATTCCAAGCATTGCTCTGAAGCAGGTTGAAGTACTGCGTGATGGCGCAGCAGCTCAGTATGGTTCTGATGCTATTGCCGGTGTTTTGAACTTTGTACTGAATGACGCTTCTGAAGGCGGTAGCCTAACTGTTAAGCAGGGTGAGTTCAGCGAAGGCGACGGCACCACTACTACAGTTGCAGGTAACGTTGGTTTACCTTTGACTGATGCTGGTTTTGTTAACCTGAGCTTCCAGGTGAAGCAAGCTGATGACACTTCACGTTCCGTGCAGCGTCCAGACGCACAGGACCTGATCGACTTAGGCAACACTTCAGTGACAGATCCGGCCCAGATCTGGGGTGCCCCAAAAATTGACGACGATGTAACTTTCTTCTTCAACTCAGGTCTTGACCTGGGCAATGGCGCTGAAGCTTACATGTTTGGTAACTACTCTGAGCGCGATGTGGATGGTGGTTTCTACTACCGTAATCCAGACAGCCGTGGCGGAGTATTTACAAATGGTGACGGCAACCGTCTGATTGCAGACGTAACTGGCGATATGTCCGGTAACTGCCCAACTGACGTAGATCCTGCTGACTACGCTCTGCGCGATGCGATTATGGCTAACCCTAACTGCTATATTCACAACGAACAGGCTCCTGGCGGCTACACTCCTCGTTTCACCGGTAACATCACTGATACCTCTTTCACAGCTGGTACTCGTGGCGAAATCACTGGCGGAAACATGGACGGCGTTCGCTATGACGTAAGCGGTTCTGTTGGTCGCAACGAAGCAGACTTTGGTCTGAACAACACGTTCAACCCATCTATGGGTCCTGATTCAAAGCGCGATTTCTATACTGGTAGCTACATTCAGTTAGAAAAGACCTTTAACCTGGATCTGCAGAAGCAGTATGGCGACACTAGCATCGCTGGTGGTGCCGAGTGGCGTGAAACCACTTTTGAAGTTGTTTCTGGTGAAGAAGCTTCTTGGAAAGTAGGTGAGTATGCTGCACAGGGCTTTAACATTGGCTCTCACGGCTTCGCTGGATTCTCTCCAGACTCAGCTGGTGCATTCTCTCGTCGCAACTACGCGCTGTATATGGACGTTGAATCTCAGGTTTCTGATACATTGTTGGTTGGTGGTGCTCTGCGTTATGAGGACTACACAAGCTTCGGTGACACTGCTAACTACAAGGTTACCTTTAACAAGCAGATGTCAGACAGCCTGTCTATTCGTGGTTCACACAGTACTGGTTTCCGTGCTCCAACTCAGGGTCAGGCTAACGTTGTTAACACTCAGACTACTCTCGTTGGCGGTCAGCTGACTCAGGCGCAGACTCTGCCAAGCTTTAAGCTGGGCGCAGGTCAACTGCAGCCAGAAGAGTCTACTAACTATGCCTTCGGTATTGTTATGTCAATCGGTGATGTAGATGTTACTGCTGACTGGTTCAAGATCGAAGTTGAAAACCGTGTTGCTCTAACTAGTAATGCCGACACCACAGCTGCACAGCGTGTTGCTATGGCTGCTGCTGGTATTCCTAACCCAGAGCTGATCGGTCAGGTTAACTACTTTACTAACGACTTCAACACTGACACCCAGGGCCTGGATATCGTTGCTACATACGACACTGAGCTTTTTGGTGGGTCGACTGCATTTAGTGCAGCCTTCAACATGACTGATACTGAAGTATCAGATCAGGGTAGTGTTACAAGCGATAGCAAAGTTAAGCGTCTTGAAGAAGGCCTGCCTAACGAGCGTGCTACATTCACCATGTCTCAGTCAGGTTTCGGTGCTACTGAAAATCTGAGCGCATTTGTTCGCGCCAACTACTTCGGCAGCTACTATGCAGTACATGCTGACTGGTTTGGTACTGACTCAAGCTCAGAGATGACTGTAGATATGGAAATGACTTACAGCTTCAGTGATAACTTTGACCTGACTCTGGGTGCACAGAACATGTTTGACCAAGATGCCCTGCGCATCGACGGTTCTGCAGGTGCAGTTGCCGAAGGCGTTCCAGGTAACGTTCTGGGTGCAATCTTCTACGAGACCTCTCCATATGGTATCGAAGGTTCATACTGGTATGTTAAAGCTGGTTACAATTTCTAAGCATCACTCATTTTATGAGACATTAGTTGTAAGTAGTAAGAAGTACAAAAAAGGGGTGCCTATAGGCGCCCCTTTTTTATGCCCAGATGTAACCGCTAGAAATAAGTTGACAGTGGTCCAATATTCTATACCCTACGGGGGTATATGAAGGCCATTATATTTATCTGTTCTCTATTGCTCGCCTCAAACTCAATGAGCCGGCCAATCTCCTATGTAGGCGGCCATACGCTGATGGCTAACTCTGGAGCCCAGACAGATAATATCTACTGGCACTACACACCCAATATCAACTACTCACTGGGCTTGGATTACCAGAGAGATAAAATCAGTGGAGAGGCATTTCCCTCGGCCAGACTGACCTATCTGATCAATCGCAAGAACACCACTACCTCCCAGCGCAATCTGTATCTTAAAACCGGTATTGGACTAGACAATAGCACAAATCACTTTTATGCCTTGGCCGGAGACTGGGAGACCAGGCGCCTATTTGCCGGCTTCTCTGCCAAACAGGTCTCTGGCATGGGTTATGAGCTTTTTGAGCAGTCTGTAAAACTGGGCATCGCCCCCTATCTGGGTGCCTACGGCGATCTCCACACCTGGTTGATGATAGAGAGCAAAAAAGATAATTTGGACGACAGACGCATCACCTACCCGGTACTGCGGTTTTTTAAAGGTGGTGCCTTAATTGAGGTCGGCTACCACAAAAAAACCGACTGGGATGTTCATCTGATGTATAGATTCTAATTAATAACAAAAATGAGACTACTATGAAAAAATTCTTACTGGCAGCATTACTACTAGCAGCGACAGCATCTCAGGCTGCTCACCATGAGATGGGGCATATGCACTCACACGAGGGCCATGTGCACGACACCATGGTAGATGGTCAAAAGCTCAGTGTTGATGCCGAGCGTTTCGATAATTTTGTCAGCGCTGTGCCCGGAGATCAAATTGTGGTGATCAGTGTCCAGGGCATGGTCTGCGACTTTTGCGCCCGCGGCATTGAAAAGACCTTTGGCAAAGATAGTTCCGTAACCAAAATAGACGTGGATCTAGCCTCGGGAAAAGTGTTGCTATCCTATTCTCCAGACACAGAAATAGACCGCGCTAGTATTGAGAAAAACATTCTCAATAACGGCCTTAATACCACAGCGATTCAGGTGGTAGAAAAGTAACATGCAAGACAGAGCGGCCAATTTCTTTTCCCTTTTTGCCTCTACATCCACATTGATATGTTGCGCCCTGCCGGCTATTTTTGTCACTCTGGGTGCGGGGGCCAGCTTTGCCAGCTTACTGGGAGTATTCCCGTTTTTGATTGTGCTGTCCCAGTACAAAATAGCCATTAGCCTATTTGCTCTGGTGATGATTGCGGTCGCCGGAGTGGTCAACTATAAAACCGCCAGAATGCCCTGTCCCGCTGATCCTGAACTGGGTCGCGCCTGCTTAAAGACCAGGCAGCGCTCACGAAAAATCTACTATGTGTCCACCGGTATCTTTATCTGTGCCAGCATTTTTACCTACGCAGTGCCTTACTTTATCTGAGGCGAGACCACCTCAAACCCCTATCACAAAAGTTAGCCTCCAAGATTAACCTTGTCTCAGGGCAGATTAATCCGGTTTAAACAGCGGATCTGCAATCCCTTGAATATCAGTTTCAAAGATAAATAGATTGCCCGCCTCTGGCTCAGCCTCGCGAGCTTGCGCATCCAGCCCCTGATAGGCACTGGTCACAAAAAGCCTGTTTAACTCTGGCCCGCCAAAGGCAACACAGGTGGGCTGGCTTACTGGCAACGGCAGAATAAAGTCCGCCTCTCCCTCGGGGCTGTAACGCACCACTCGGCTAGCAGCCCACTGGGCACTCCAGATATAGCCTTCCGCATCCACTGTGGCTCCATCGGGAAAGCAGCCCTTCTCGGTGCGCACCAGCAGGCGTTGATTTGAGAGCGCTGCAGTAGCCCCATCAAAGTCATAGCGATAAATACTTCTTGAGGGCGTATCAGTGTGATACATGATGGTGCCATCTGGGTTCCAGCAGAGACCATTGGAAATTGATAGGCCAGAGATTTGACTGGACAACTGCAACCTGTGATCAAGGCAGTAAAGGGCGCCGACACCCTGCTCCCCGGACTCCACCATAGAGCCAGCCCAAAACCGCCCCTGCCGGTCAGCGCGACCATCGTTAAGTCTGGTCCCGGGATTATCCTGTTCTATTTTACTGAGCCATTGCATAGCACCGGTCGCAGGGTTGAAATAGGCAAAACCACTGGCAAAGCCACAGATCAGCCTGCTGCTGCTAGCCACTAAGGCAAAAGACCCCAGACGCTCCGGCGTAGCCCACTGATCCAACTGCTTATTCTGCGGAATGTATCTATACAGGGTACTGCCTTCAATATCTGTCCACCAGACAGCGGCACCAACGGCATCCCAGATTACCCCTTCACCCAATTTATTCTCAACCCTGAGAGTCTCTACGAGCCTGGTGCTTACCATTATTTTCCCCGCGCAAGGTTAATGGCATCCACCACAGCGCGCGCAGACTGATAGACCTGCTCTGGGCTATCACCGGGCTTATAGAGCTCCGAACCAATACCAAAACCATCCACCCCAGCCTGCAACCACTGGCCTGCAACCTCGGCTCCTACACCGCCCACGGCCAGTAGCTGACAGTTTTTCGGCAATACAGCTCTCAGCCCTTTAATATGCTCAGGACCATAGGTTGCGGCGGGAAAACACTTTAAGTAGCGGGCGCCAGATTGGTAGGCTGCAAATGCCTCAGTTGCCGTGGCCCAGCCGGGCATGGGTATCAAACCCGCCTGCAGACTCAGCTTTATAACCTCAGGATCAGTATTGGGGCTAACAGTATTGGGGCTAACGGCAATTTCACCGCCCGCAGCTGCAACCCCCACCACATCAGCACCAGTCAATACAGTACCTGCACCTATAACACAGCGATCACCCATAGCCTGCGCCAAATTAGCGATACTATTGAAAGGTTCTGGCGAGTTTAAAGGCACTTCAATAATACCAATACCTGCCCTGTGGAGTGCTTCGCCAATATCCACCACTTCCTCTGGACGCACACCGCGCAAAATAGCAATAACCGGCATCTGTGCAAACCAGCTGTCTAATTTTTCTTTCATTGGTCTCTGTCCCTATCTAGAGATTGATAAACGGCCTGATAGCCAGCCACAGCAATCTGCGCTGGATCACAAATCTTAGCGGCTATCCCCAGAGAACTCAGCGCCAGTTGGTAGGCATAACTCAGCATCTGATTACCAATAATTACCACCTGGGTAATCTGGGCTCCTGGATTTAATAGCGCCATAGAGCCAATAATATCAGAGGCCACCAGTAGACCAGACAAATAGGAGGCTGCATCCTCCGCCGTTAGCTCCGCGGCAATCTGGCGACTGCGGGTGCCAAATAATGCATTTAGCAGCTGGCCTGGCTGCAAGGTCTTGGCTAGCTCCACGCCCTGCATAAAAAACTTATCAGAAAAATTCTCTGCCATGGGCTGAGTAATCAGCATACTCTGCTGCTCCAACAGAGAGTACAGCTCCCCGGTAAAGGCTGTAACAAAGCTGTCTACCTGGCCGTCCTTCACCAGAGCCCATTTATTATGGGTGCCGGGCAACATCACAATCTGTTCACTGGCCTGTTTACTCTGGGTCAGCATCCAGCCTAGCAGCTGCAGTTCTTCGCCGCGCATAATATCCGGAGTCTGCAGTGCATTGAGAGTTTTGAGGCCGGAGAGTATCCACAGGTCTAGCCCGCGAACATGCAATTTCGTTGTAGCCCTAGCTATCTGGTCTGGCCCAGCGGGACAGTCTAAATAGGGCACTGTATGCCAGCCGATATTAGAGCCCACTGCCCCGGACAGAATTACCGGCACAGGGCCATACTGCTCAATCCAGTCTGCCACCAAATCAAAGAAAATCTGCTCAAAATCATTATCTATTTTGCTGCACCCGGGGCCATTTCGAATGGCTAATATCTCAGCTGTCTCTGAAGCTGGCCCCGAAGTAATCTCTATGCTGTTAAGGCAACAGAGATAGAGGCGCAGATGAGTGCTACCCCAGTCACCGGCAATAAAGACAGATTCGGCCATGGGTCAGGTCCTGCCACCGTCGATGGTAAAGCTCTGACCTGTAATCATGCGGCTATCATCTGCCGCCAAAAACAGTGCTAAATTAGCCACCTCAGAGGGCTGCAGCCGCTCCTTGAGTGCCACCTGTTTCATCCAGTCCGCCTCAGCCTCTGGGGTTAACCAGGTATCGAGCTGACGATCAGTCACTACCCATCCGGGCAAAATAGCATTGACCCGTATTTGCGACTCCCCATAGTCCCGTGCCAGAGCCTTGGTCATACCCACCACACCAGCTTTGGCAGTCACATAGCCGGGCATATTGGTGGGACCAAGCAGCGCATTAATTGAACTAAGGTTGATCACCGAACCGCCATGATTCTGCGCAGCCATGAGCTGCGCGGCGGCCTGAGTGGCAAAAAATGCCGCATCCAGATTAATGGCCATACAGTCACGCCAACTCCGGGTCGTGACCTCTGCGGGGGAATGACGATTATCATTGGCGGCATTATTAACCAGGGCCTGCAGCGGCCCCAGGGCCTCCACCGCGGCTGTAATAGAGCCCTGTAGCGCCTCAGTGTCAGTTATATCAACTAGCTGAAACCAGGGCCTGATGCCAGTCTGCTCCTCAAGCCTGGCACAGAGGGATACAGCAGACTCTGCATCCAGATCCACAAAGGCAACTTTGGCGCCCTGCAGGGCAAATGCCTCAACCATAGCGGCACCTATGCCAGTGGCACCGCCGGTAATAAAGACCGAGCGCCCCTCAAGACTTGGATATTTTGTTGTTTCGCCCATGGGACGGTCCCCTGCGGTAACAGGCCTGGTTAGCTAGAGACTCTGTTCATAGCCTGTATACCTGCCTGCTTTTGTTTTAATATACCATCAACCATAACGCGATTCTGAATTAACAACAACGCTAACCCAGAGCGCAATAATAAAAACTTGCCGGCGGGCTTTTACAGGGGTAACAGGTGATTATCAACGGACTGCGGATAGCCGCAATTATCAGTGCTGCGCTCGTTAGCAGCATCAGCCTGAGTGCCGAGCAACTCTATACAGATCAGCCTCCTGTCACTCCGGAACTGGCTTTTCCTGGAGACTATGATGTAGGCGTAACCAGCATCACAGCCACTGACCCCAAGCGCCTAAATACCAGCAACTTTATTACCAGCATTGAACGACCCCTAGTACTAGAAGTCTGGTATCCAGCTCAGGCACCTGAAGAGGTAGCCCAGGCGACCTATAAAAATGTTACTCGCCTGCAAAAGCCCTTTGAGCTTCAGGGCGATGCCTATCGCGATGCGCCCCCATTAGAGAGCGGCAGCTTTCCGTTAATTCTGCTCTCCCATGGCTTTACCGGCTACCGCACCCAGATGTTCTATCTTGGAGAACACCTGGCCAGTCATGGCTATGTGGTGGTGGGTATAGATCACAAAGACTCAACCAATGCCGAAATTAAAACCCCCGAGGATCGCCCCGCCGGCATGATAAGCACATTGTATAACCGCGCCCGAGATCAGCAGTTTCTACTGGACTACTTTAGCGAACAGCCTAATCCGGTAGAAAGTATTGTGGATACAGATAGGGCAGCAATTATTGGCCATTCCATGGGAGGCTTTGGCGCCATCAATACAGTGGGTGGCTGCTTTGACTTTACCTATAAAATGCTTAAGGAATTTGGCATCCCTGCTCCAGTGGCTCTGGTTATGCCTCTGGCCCTTAACTCCTGTTATGCCGGCCGCGATAAAATAGACCCGCGCTGGAAGGCAGTGCAGTTATTTGCCCCCTGGGGTGGTGAATACGCTGTACACAGCGCCGAGGCCATGGCCAATATTAGCGTTCCAACCCTCTATGTGGCTGGCGATCAGGACAATACTTCCGGTTTTACTCAGGGTATAGAGAAGCTCTATAAACAGACTGGTGGCAACCATAATTATCTGCTGCTATTTGAAAATGCCCGTCATAATATTGGCCCCCACCCAGCGCCAGCAGCCTCTTTTGAGACGGACTTTGAATTGGGTCACTACTTCGACCCCAGCTGGGATATAGAAACCATTAATCGGGTGCTGGAACATATGAGCCTGGCCTTTTTAGACTGCCATGTAAAAGGCGATGGTGCCAGATGCGGCTATCTGCCCATGGACGAGGATAGTCAGCAGTATCAGGGCAGCTTAAATCAGCATAGAGACCCCTGGCCCGGCTTTAAACATCTCTGGGCCAGTGGCCTGCGCTTCTACCGCCAATAATTGAGCAGGTAATCATATGTTCGGAGTCTGTTACTACCCAGAGCACTGGCCCCAATCCCAGTGGGAGCAAGATGCAAAAATGATGGCCGAGCTAGGCTTAACCTATGTGCGCATAGGCGAGTTTGCCTGGTCGAGACTGGAACCCAACCCCGGGGAATATAATTTTGCCTGGCTGGATAATGCCATTGCTACCCTGACCAATGCCGGTCTTAAAGTGGTGATGGGCACTCCCACCGCCACGCCACCTAAATGGCTGATCGACCAGCATCCAGAGATATTACCTGTAGACCCAGTTACGGGCCGCACCAGAGGTTTTGGTTCGCGCCGCCACTATGACTTTTCCAGCGCAGTCTATCTACGAGAATCAATGCGCATTACCGAGGCTCTAGCAGTTCGCTATGGCAAGCATGATGGCGTAGTGGGCTGGCAGACAGACAATGAACTCTGCTGTCACGATACCGCCCTCAGTGGCTCAGCNCTGGCCAAACAGGCATTTCAGGACTGGTGTCGCCAGCGCTATACCAGCATAGATCAGCTCAACAGCGACTGGGGCAATGTATTTTGGTCCATGGAGTATCGCGACTTTTCTGAGATAGAACTGCCCATAGGTGCAGTGACAGAAACTAGCCCGGCCCATNGTCTAGCCTATCGGCGCTTTTCCTCAGATCAGGTCATTGCCTATCACAATCCCATGGTGGAGATTATTCGCCAATATGCGCCGGGCAAGTTTATTACCCATAACTTTATCCCCATGAATGAAACCGGGGTGGACAACTTTGCTCTTGCCGCACCATTGGACTTTACTAGCTATGATAATTACCCTCTGGGCCGCACCGATCTGCTGCTAACCGGTGCCCCCAAAGAGCAGCTAATGCCCTATATGCGCACCGGGCATCCGGACTTTGCCACCTACTACCATGATCAAACCCGCGGGCTGTTGAACCGTGGCTTCTGGGTTATGGAACAACAGCCGGGGCCGGTAAACTGGGCCAATAGTAACCCGCGCCCCGCACCGGGCATGATTCGCTTTTGGACCTTGGAAGCCTTTGCCCATGGTGCCGATTGCGTCTGTTACTTCCGCTGGCGTCAGGCACCCTTTGCCCAGGAGCAGATGCATGCAGGCCTACTACGTCCAGATAACTCCAAAACTGAAGCCTGGTCAGAAGCCGAGCAGGCCATGGCCGAAGTGGCGGCACTGGATATTGCTAACCAGCCTTTACAGCCGGCTTCTGTGGCCATTATTACCGGTGCCGAGGGACTCTGGGTCAGCGATATAGAAAAGCAGGGAGAGGCCTATGAGTTTAATCAGGTGCAGCTGTCCTACTACAGTGCACTGCGGGAACTAGGGATCAATATAGACTTTATCTCTGTGGATTCTGACTTCGGGCCCTACTCATTAATTATTGCTCCCAGCCTACCTATGGTGGATCAGGCCTTTGTCGATAAATGCCAAGCCAGTAGCGCCCAATTTATTTTTGGCCCCAGAGCTGGTGCCAAAACCTCAGAGTTTGGCTATCCCGCCACATTGCCGCCCGGGTTATTGCAACAGCTAATTCCCATTCGTGTGCTATCGGTGGAAACTCTGCGTGCCGACTGTATGGAAGGGCTGTGCTGGAATAATCAGCAATACCAGAGCGGCAGCTGGTGCGAGCAAATCGATGCCGGAGAGTCAGAGATCTTGGCCCGCTATGATAACGGTGAGCCCGCTGTGGTGCGTCAGGGTCGCTCCACCTATATTGGCACATTGACCAATCGAGAATTTTTATTGGATTTTTTCCAGCAGTATTGCCAGCAAGCGAATATCCAAACCTATAGATTTGGCGCCGATATCCGAGTCAGCCAGAGAGGCGATTTGCTGTTTGCCTTTAACTACTCAGCTGAGCCCCAAACAATACCTCTGGATAAAGAGGCTGAGCTTATATTGGGCAATGCTATTATTGAGCCCCATGGAGTAACCCTGTGGCGCAGCTAAATGGCCACTGCTAACTGACCCAAAATACTAACAATAATAAATAGGAGTCTCCCTTGAGCGAGCAAGCCATTCAACTAGCCGTATTCTGTTTTGTCCTAGGTGCTATTGCACTGATCACCTACATTAAATGTCGCGGTGAAAATCGACATTCAACAGACTCCAACAAAGAGTACTTTCTCGCCGGCGGCGGCCTGACCTGGGTGTTTGTCGCAGGCTCCATTACTCTGACCAACCTCAGTACCGACCAGCTGGTGGGCATGAATGGCAATCAAATGCTGTTGCTAGCTCTTTGGGAGCTGGCAGGCTTTGTAGGCCTGATGGTATTGGCTAAGGTTTTTCTTCCGGTGTACTACCGTAATAATTGCACTACGACCACTGAGCTTCTTGAGCGGCGATATGACAGTAAGCATGTGCGGGCGCTGGTCTCCACCATGTTCCTGTTTATCAATGTGTTTGTCTTTCAGCCTGCGGTGATTTATACCGGCGCGCTATTTATGATCTCCATGACTGGTATTGATGCGGATCTAATAACCATCGCCATTGCCTTTGCACTGGTGGGCGCGGCCTATTCAGTACTGGGTGGGTTGCGCGCTGTGGCTGTGTCCGACACCTACGGTGGTGTGCTGGTGCTGCTAATGGGGCTTCTAGTAGTGGTGTTATCGCTGATGGCTATAGACTTTGATCTCAGCGGTATTCCGGCCGAGCGCCTGACACTGATTGGCGATAGCGACTCGCCAGTGCCCTGGCATACATTATTAACCGGTATGTTCCTAATCCAGATTTTTTACTGGAGTACCAATCAAACTATTACCCAGCGTGCCATGGCGGCACCCACAGTAAAAGAGGCTCAGAAAGGTGTGTATGCCGCAGCCTTTATCCGGGTGATCTTTATTCCTTCTATGGTGGTTATCCCAGGTATTGTTGCCTTTAAACTCTACGGTGATATTGGCGATCAGGCCTACGGGCGCATTGTGGGTGATTTGCTACCAAGCTGGCTATCTGGAGTATTTGCCGCTGCTATTGCAGCCGCAGTGCTGAGTTCCTTTAACAGTATGGTCAATAGTTCCGCGGCCATGTATGTCTGTGATCTGCACGAGCGCTATATTGATGAAAAACCTAATGTGCGGGTACTCAGCGGCATAGCTACAGGGGTGTTTGTGCTGATCGCCGTGGCTATGGTGCCGGTCTATGCCCAATCGGATAGCATTATTAATCTGCTTCAAGAGCTCTGGGGTCTGATTAGTATGCCAATACTGGCCTGCTTTGCTGTGGGTCTACTCTTTAAGAATGTGGACTATCGTGCGGCTATTGCGGCAGTGATCTTTGGTGTGCTGATGTATGCCTGTTTTATCTGGCTATGGATGCCGCTGCATTATATTCATATGATGTTTTTCACCTTCTTTATCTGTGTTGGATTAGCACTGACCATTAACCGGTTGGTGCTGGGCAACAAAGCAGAGTTTATTGGTTTGCAGGCAGTCTAATTCTGCTGAAGATGGAAAACCAATAATGTCTCGGGCTGCATAATCGGCAACTGCAGCCCGGCATGGATTAAGGCATCACCACTAATGACTGCGCCATTTATCCTATCCAGAATGGATGGAGATGAACTGCTCGGCTTTAGGGGCCAGATAATATCCACTGTATAGAGCCTATCCGGATTCAGGCCAGAAAAATGCAGACGACCAGCATGAGTATTGGGCGAGCTTGCTAGCAGCGTATAGGAAAATAATGCCTCCTCTCTATCCTCGGCAACTATCCCAAAACTATTCTCAAAATCCTGAGTATCCAAGCGCACCAACTCGCCGCTGTGAATCAATTGACGGTGCTGCTTATGCAGTGCCACAGCGGCGGTTAATTCGGCTTTTTCGTCCTTATCCATATCCAGTAAGTTGGCCTCAATACCCATATCCCCAAACAGTGCCACCCCGGCTCTAGTAGCCATGCTGATACTGCGCCCAGTGATATGACAATCTTTGGGCCCCACATGGGCACCCATAAATTCTGCCGGGAAAAACATTGAAAAGCCTTTTTGAATGGCCAGTCGATCCAATGCATCATTGCTATCCGAGGGCCAGATACGATCCGTATAAGCTAAAATACCAAAGTCAGCGCGGCCACCCCCAGAGGAGCAGCTCTCAATTTCAACCAGTGGATGGGCCGCGCGAACACGACCAAGCAACTGATAAAGGGACATTGTCTGGTAATGGGTCACCGCTCGCCCCTCGGTATTGCCGGGCTGATTAATCGTCCGATTCATATCCCATTTTAAGTAGGCAATGGGGTACTGGCTCAGCAGCCCATCAATGCAGTTAAACAGATAGTCCTGAACCTCTGCTCTGGTTAAATCCAGCACCAGCTGATTTCTCGATAGAATTAATGGGGCTGGTGGCGTGCTCAAAATCCAGTCCGGATGAGCGCGATACAGATCGCTATCCGGGTTTACCATCTCAGGTTCAATCCACAGGCCAAACTCCATACCCCTAGCCTGCACAGTTTCAATTAGTGGCCCTAATCCATCGGGAAAAACTGTCTCTTCCACAGTCCAGTCCCCCAGCCCAGCGCGGTCAGATTTGCGGTTTTTAAACCAGCCATCATCCAGCACAAAACGCTCTACACCCAGCTCCGCGGCACTGTCCGCCAGGGCCTGAAGCCGTTCCAGCGATAGATCAAAATACATGGCCTCCCAGGTATTAAAGTGCACCGGCTTGGCCTTACCCGCCATACGGCTAGCGGTCAGATGGGAGCGGATATAGCGATGAAAGCAGCCGGATAACTCTGATAATCCATTATTAGTACTGGCGCCATAGAGCACCGGCGAGCAATAGGATTGGCTGGGTTCAAGACTCAGCTCTCCGGGAAAAAATAGCTCCCCCAACTGGGCATAGGCACGACCGGTAAACTGCTCTTCAACACGAAGATGATGATTGCCACTCCAACCCAGATGCAGCCCATAGGCAGCGCCGACACTCTCGCTGGTCTGCTCAGTATGAATAATGACACCGGGAAATGAATCATGGGAGGTTCGCCCAGATCGGTTTTCCCGCAGATAGGTGCCCATAAATCGGTCCACCGGCTGAAGCTGAAATTCCTTGGCCCAGCGGCCCTGAAAACCAAGAATTTTATTGTAGTGCACAGGCACAGGGATACTAGGCGCATTGCATTGCTCTACCCATAGACGGCTATCACCCAGATTGCACAGCTCTGTGCTAGCAGTTAACAGATCGCTGTCAGCATCAAGGCCAATTCTATGGGTAACGCGAATCTGAGTGCCCTCACAGACAGATACAATAGTCAGATGGGTATCGCTATCTTGGGTTACTGAGGTAATCTGCGCACTGACCGCCCAACCTGTGCCCCCTCGATGTACCTGAATGCCCGGATTGCCCTGAAAGCCAGCACCTAGTTCAGGTGACAGGGAAATGGGTGCCTCCTGAGGTTGGCAGGCCGGCGCCTCTTGTTGGGTCGCCAGCAGTGCCAGCATTTCCGGACTGGTGCCCTGGTCTAGGCGCACCCCCCAGTAGACTATAGCCGGACCATTGCTGCCGCAGTCCAGCACTAAACTGCTGTGTTGACTATGGACTGTATAGAAATGCGTTGCGGCTGCTGACATAGGGCAATCTTCTTATTGTTCTGCTGCTTTACTTGGGCTTAGGTGCCCATTCATAATGCCGTACTATCCGGGCCTAGGACCAGATATTATTAATCATACTGGTGTAAATCAAACTATAACAGGAGTTGTTATTTTGGGTTCCACAATCAATAGCCAGCTACCCTTTAGCGAAATTGTCAAAGTAAGGTACAGCGATCTGGACGCTCAGGGGCATCTGTACTTTGCCAACTACCTAGTGTTTGGCGATGAGGTGCTGGGGGCCTATATGGAGCAACTGGGCCTGAGTATTATGGATCCTCTCTCCGCGCCCTGTTTGATATTTACCGTGAATATTCACTGCGACTATCTCAATGAAATTGCAGGAGACTCTGAGATTGCAGTCTATGCGGGATACGGCCGCTTGGGTAAATCCAGCGCCGACGCGGTGTTTGAACTATATAATAATGCCGACGGGACCCTGTTAGCCAAAGGCGGATTAACCCAGGTATTTGTGGACCCTAAAACCCGGCAGTCAATGCCAATACCGCCTTTTTACAGAGAGAATATTCTTGAACAGCAGCAGGAGTTGCGACCCTAGGGTAACTAACGCCGACGAATCTTGAAATATAAAAGGATGCCGGATAACGAACTGATTAGGGCCAGAATAGAGAAGAAACGAATAAATACATTACCAAAGTCATCTCTCTCGTTCCAATCCATAATATGCAGGCCCCACAGAAAATCCCAGGTGCGCCAGGCGTCCGAGCGCACCGCAACGATTTTCCCTGAATAGGGGTTTACATACACATTGACCAACTCGTCACCAGCACTAGCCTCTACCCTATAAAGAGGAAGGGCTCTGCCGCGATATTCTGCACCAGCTTCTGCCTGGGTAATCTGACTAACAGTCCCAACAGCAAGGGTTGTATTCTGCTCCACCAGAGCTCGAGCCTGATCCTCTGACAAAGCTTCAACAGGGCTGCCATCGGCCTGATAAAACTTTGCCCCCTCATCCGTCTTGGCTTCTATCAGCAATTGATCAAGGCGATAGAAATAACTGATGCCCTGAGCCTGAGGCAAATTGACCGCACCACTAATATTAAAATCTCTCACCGGCTGATCAACCAGGTACTGGCTACCCCGAATATCGCCAATCTCATTAAACGAGAAATAGATGCCCGAGATAGTCCACAGCAGCAGCTGAGTAGAAATTGCGAGGCTCAGATATTTATGAACCTGTCTTAGTAGTCTATTCAATGGAAACTTAGCCCATACGCAGCAGTGCGCAGATCTTATTGCCAGCAGGATCACGCAGATAAGCTAGATACATATCGCCCATAGCACCGCCCTCACGCACTCCTGGCGCATCTTCACAGGTGGTACCGCCATTTGCCAAACCAGCAGCGTGCCAGGCATCGCCCTGCTCTGTCGAGGTTACATTAAACCCTATGGTGCTGCCGTTACCATGGCTGGCTGGCTCACCATCAATAGGTACGCTCAAAGCAAAAATAGAATCACCATTGAAATAGAAACAACGGCCCTTGGGATCAACCATGCCAGGTTTGTAACCTAACTCACCCAAAATAGCATCGTAGAATTTTTTTGACTCTTCGATGCTATTGGCACCGATCATAATATGACTAAACATAGTTTTCTCTTTTTATAGTTGAAGTTTAAATCTAAATAATTTTCAGCAAATTAACAAAGCCGAATAATAACAGCTTGAACTTTTTATACGCAGGAAAAGATTGTTTTTCTCGATCGAGTTAATCGCGCAGGCTACCTAGGAAAAGGCGGTTAATCGGCAACACTCCGATCGAGAAACTCTACAATAGCAGGCCCCACAATGCTGGGCTGCATATAGGTAATATTATGGCCCCCGTCATCAATCACCACTAGCTGAGTATGAGGTATAACCTCCAGCAACTTTTCACTGCCCATAAACGGCACTGTTGCATCATCCGTGCCCCATATAGCCAGGGTTGGAATACCCAGTTTGCCCACCAGCTCAAAGCTCTCTAAGGCGTTAAATAGATTGAAGTTCCGCAAGGTAGAAACCAGAGACTCCACAAACCCAGAGTACTGCATCTGTTTACCTACCTTGATAATAAACTCCCCTCTAGGAATGGCAAAAGGGTCATCTATATTGGCCATTTCTGTCTCGGTAATATCACTGACCAGCATATTGTCCGCAAACATATGCCCCAGCCATTCGCCTATTAGCGGGATATTAACCAAACTGCTAGTAGCAGGTTGCTCGGTCATAAAACCAGCTGGCGCTATTAGCGACATTGTTTTAACCCTGTCTGGATAGATCTGGGCAAAATGACCCAAAATCGCACCGCCCATGGAATAGCCAACCAGATGGACAGGCTGGGAGAGATTTTGATAATCCAAAAGCTCTTTCAGGGCCCGAACATACAGCTGCGCATCATAATCTGTCGATGGCCGCTCAGAAAACCCTCGGCCAAAATGGTCATAGACCAAAACCTCATACCCAGCGTCAAGAAAAAACTGCCTAGCCCCATCCCAAACAAAATGTGGTGTCGAAAAACCATGGATCAAAACCACAGCTTGGCCATTGCTCTTGGCCTCGCTGGGCATATACCACCGGTAGTAGAGATTGCCCTCAGACAGGGTCACCCAGCCGCCCTCAGGGGGTAGATCCGCGACAGAAATAGGCTTTAAGCCATAGGTTTTACTGACGTAAGGTATGGCCAACGCCAGAGCAGTAATTAATACTATTAATGCGACTGTTTTCAATGTCCTAACCTCTACGATCTAATCACTTTAAGACTTTGGTATTCCACCAAATAATGAGTGGCGTAATCACCAGAGTTGGCAGTATCCAAATAATCCAGCTCGGTTGCATATCTATATTTACCACTAACACAGCAGTGATAACCGCAATAGTTCCCCCCAGCATATTGCTGAGGTGGCTAGCAATCCGTTGCGGCCCCTGAGCCGTCTGATTTTTATGCGTGCGGTAGTCTCTAAAACCCAGCGCCAAAGCCACAGTGCCAAACACCACAGGAATAACAAAATCTGCATTGCCCCCGATAAAATAAACAGCAGCCAATAACCAGAGTCCAACACCAGACAACAACATCAGTAGCACCGCTATCCAGTCAACAGTAGCTGCAACACCAGTACGATTCCTGGCAAATCTCAGTCCGGCAAAGGCTAAGTAAAAGGAAAATATCGCAGTAATAAACAGAAACTGGTTGCCGGATACCAATGCCATGGGAATGGCGGTAATAAAAATACCCAGCATTCCTAAAAAGTAAACCCGCCCCGCTCTAACATGCTGCTTTTTACCCTTAGCTGAAATTATAGCCACCATACTGGCGACCAGCGCAGTGGCCCCCGACCCTATATGTATAGCTAAAAGTAAATGCATCATCATCGCCCCCGTCAAATAAAAAGCGCGTTATTGAGCTGTGCCATGGGCAATAATTCTTATATAGCCGCGCACGCCCTGCGCATAGTCAGCCACCGCAATTTTCTCATTGGTGCCATGAAATCCTGTCAGCAATTCTGGAGTCAACCGGATTGGATTAAACCTGTAGGCATTGTCTGCCACCTTGCCATAATGTCGGCTGTCTGAAGCGGCGATCATTAAGCCCGGCGCCACGGGAATATCCCCATGTATCTCGCGCATACTCTGGGCAATAATCGCAAAGCCTGGCGCTTTCCAATCAGAAACAGCGGAGGCATCTGCCCCGCCACGGCGGTGCACTGAGATACTGTCACTGGCCACTAGGTCAGTAACATAGCTCTCTATACTATCCATGGAATCCCTGGGGTGAATTCTAAAATTAACCGTAGCCACAGCTTCGATTGGCAATACGTTGGTCTTGACGCTGCCCGATAGCATGGTCGGCGCAGTGGTTGTGCGAAGCATGGCATTGGTAGTCGGTGCCCCGCTGAGCTGATCATTGATCAAACCACCAAATAGCCACTGATTGGCAAAAAATACTCTGGGCACAAAGGGCATATGGCGGCTGATGTTATCAAACATATCTGCAGCAAGACCCTCTAGGCCGCCAGGTACCGGATGTTCTTCCAGTTGGGTGATAGCTCGGGCCAAATCTGTAATTGCACTGGTTTGCGGAGGCATAGAGGAGTGCCCGCCCTCAGCGGCCGCCACAATATCCAGAGTAATACTGCCTTTTTCCGCCACATTAATAGCCGCCACCAAGCTATCGACCCCGGCAATCAAGCCATCAAAGATAAACGAGCCCTCATCCAGGGACCAGGCAAGCTGGACCCCCTGATCTTTTAGATAGGCAGCCACCGCAGCGGCGCCCTCGCGGCCGCCAATTTCCTCATCATGGCCAAAGCTAAGATAAACCGTTCTTTGAGGCTGATGACCTGCATCCAATAGATAGGTCACAGCTTCAAGAATACCCAGCACACCGCTTTTATCATCCAGCGCCCCGCGACCCCAGATCAGTCCATCCACTATGGCCCCAGAGAAAGGCGGCTGCTGCCACTGGCTCTCAGAGCCTGGAATCACAGGTACCACATCGTAGTGCCCAGTAACAAGAATCGGCTGCAGACTGGCATCAGAACCGGGCCAGCGATAGAGCATGGTGTCGTTGAGCTGAATATAGTCGAGGCTTTGATGAACTCTGGGGTAGCTGGTATGTACCCAGTCTATAAAAGCAGAGAATTGAGACTGATCTTTTAGCTCCGGCGACTGAAAGGATATGGTCTGAAATTGAATAGACTGGGACAGGCGCTCTGCCAACGCAGCTTCGTTAAGTTCAATTTCAACCAAGTCAGTATTGATGGACGCCGGAGGCTGGTGCATCAGGGTGCGCACAACCACCAGTGCAATTAGAAGCCCAATGGCCGCTATGCTTCCGTTAAAAAGTCGCTTCATATTTATCTCGCCTGATTATTTTTTAGAGATTTTTATACCATATACCCCCGACCATGCTAACAGCTCAACTTGCACTGGGCCACAATGAAAAATATGATCTATAAAAACGAGGGGCACTTTACACAATGACTGAAGTTACTAATGACCTGACCTGGGCAGAATTTGAACGCATAGACCTTCGAGTAGGAACAATTGTCGCCGCCGAGGTTTTTAAAGAGGCAAAGAAACCCGCCATTAAAATGAGCATCGACTTTGGTGATGGGCTGGGTATTAAAAAGTCGTCTGCACAGATTACCCATCATTATGATCCAGAGACATTAATAGGCAAACAGGTCGCCGCAGTGGTCAATTTTCCCAAGAAACAGATTGGCCCCATTATGTCGGAATGCCTTGTGACAGGTTTTACTCAAGCAGATGGCAGTATTATATTGGCTATTCCCGATAAGCCGGCCAGCAATGGATCCCGGCTGGCCTAATAGGCTATTGGCTAATGCTTGCCGCGATTCCAGCCAGACTCAGCCAGAGCCCTATTGCCAAACTCAACGGCCTGGGGCTCCAGTTCAGTGGCCATGGTATCGTTCCAGCGATTTAAAAACCCAAATAGAGATACCACCGCCACTATTTCTACGACTTCTCGCTCAGAGAAGAATTGTTTTAACGCTGCAAAATCACTGGGCTCTGTGGCATTGGGCTGCATTGCTGCATGCCAGCCAAAGCGCAGGGCGACGCGCTCTCTGTCGCTAAACAGGGGCGACTGTT
>JGI20160J14292_10000770_pt1 | contig 27968 bp, 25 predicted proteins | sample COG_10_FD_14292 | JGI IMG/M metagenome (IMG submission 14292) | reverse complement strand
CAGAACCAGAAGCAGCAGCAGGAGGAGGAGTATTAGCAGCAGCAGCAGTAGTAATAGGAGGAGGAGGAGTATTATCAGCAGCAACCATAGCATCGATTTCTTTTTTTTCACTCTCTGTAAAGTCACCATGAACCGCATATATTTTAGCTTGCATATTATCTATGAAATTATCACTAGTACTCTTTCCGTTGGCCAAAACTGTTCGCAATTCATTATTTAATGAAATAATTTTTTTTGATGTTTCTTTTGCTTTGGTCGTCTCTCCTTCTGTAGTGTGTTGATCTAATTCCGTGTTTAAACTATTTTTGTTATCATTCAATTCATAAAAATCATCAATCAGTGCATTATATTCAATTATTTTTCTAACTGCTTCATCTATTTTTTTTTTTTTCTCTTCTTCTACCTTCACTGCTTCATCTTTTTTTTTTTTATTACTTTCTGCTTCCGTTATCTTTCCTTTTATTTTGGTATTATCCTTCTCCTGCTCCTCTCCTCTTTTCCACCAATTCCCAATACCGGTACGAACACCCCTATCTTTTCTAACAGCAGTTAGTATACCCTTATCTTCTTTAATAGCATCTATAATTCCCCTATTTTTAAAACCCATAAAACCCCCAACTTGTTTATTACGATTTTTAAACGTTTGGGATTTTCCACCCTTTCTTTTTTTAACAGAATATTTTCCCATACTTAATTATAATAAACGGATATAATTAATTATATAATAATACAAAATTGAATGAGCCTAAACACAAAAAGAGAAGATAAAATACAATGGAACAGGAAAAGGAACAACAAGAACGAATGTTAAATGAATATATCAAATCATTAACAGAACGTGAATATAAAGCATATATGATTGCTAAATCACATCTAGAATCATCATTTGATTTGGAAAAAAGTATTGGATATAAAGAATGGAAAAAAGCTCAATTAACGACAGAAGCGTAATCTTTATCTGTAACCATTTTGAATTGTTTGGGGTCGTGCCATTGTTTGAATGATTTATAATCCATGGGTATTGCCGTTTTTTTTTCAGAAATAGTAACAAGAGGAATTTTTCGCAATATAGAAAAATTATACAACTTACCAAGAGATATAAACTTATTAGTCACTAAAATTTTCTTCTTCTCATATTTGGACTCATCGTTGGACTTATCTTTTGATTCATCTTTGGACTTATCTTTCGAATAATTTTTAAATTTCGCAAACGGTCCTTTATTCACATCAATTTTCGGTTTAACCCCCATTTTTTTATCAATTTCATGAACGTGAAGAAAAGGAGTAGTCTTATCAGCGGGTATGGTTGAAGTGTCTATGAAAAAGTCGCGACAAAAATAGGTAACAACATATTTCATAGCAACAGCATTTAATACGTGATAAGGAATATTAACATCATTATAATATACAAATGATAAACGATAAGCATCATAATACATAACAACATTACCAAAAGGAGTAGTTTCCATTAAAATCCGTCGTTTCCAAGTTTTTTCCAAATTATTATCATCTTGTTTGACTGCCTCATTATATTTCTCTTTATCATAAAATACAGGTTCAATATTCTGGTTAAAATTATCATCAAGATAGGAAGATACAAATTTGGGGATATACTTATCAATATAAGTATCGACGGGTCTTTCTTCTTCTTTGTGCGTTTTTTTGTTTAGAGGCGTGGACAAAATATTAAAACCAACAATCGCAGTAAATACGACAGCACTAAAACAGCAAGTACCAAAAAATTTAATTAACAAATCATCAGAAATGAAAGAGTTATTTTGAAATAACCACCACATATATATGTTACAAAGCAATTATTTATGTCCAAATTTCGCAATAGATTTATTTCGCATAAACATATCCTCTTTATCAGAATGATCACTCTGTAATAATTTACATAAATTATTAGGTTTATAACCATCTAACTTATTGTTTAATAGTTTCCGTTGAGCAGACTCTTTTGAAAAAATCCGATAATGATAACATAAAAGGGTAGCATTCGCAATATTCTTTTCCCGAAAGTTACTCCGAAAAGCACCAATATTAGTCGGTTTATTATGAATGCTCTCTATACAAATAACGGGTAGACATGGGTTTTCCGGGTTATGAAGACCAAGTGATACAAAAGAATCACATTTAGATATACATTTCACTTCAATTTGACTGTATCGACATCGCCCTTTTCCCCAATTTTCGGGATGAGGATGTTTCAAATCGTGGTTCCATCGCGTGGTTAAGTTTTGTAATATAGAATCGGGGTCCTTTTCTATACCACCGGACGACATCATTACCCAAGGAATTTTAACACAATTAGCATTTTTATAGGTGACTGATAATTCTTGTCGAAGTGTACGGTGAGTGTCGGTACTTGTAATAAATTCATCACAATCCACTAAAATATTCCATTTAAATTTTTTTCTAATTTTCGAATAAACTTTATTCACATCTAATTGTTGCTTTTTTTTAAAATTATGTGAGTCAATAATGGAAACATTAGTATTATTTTTAACATTATCATTAATAGGAATAGTAGAATCGACATCATATAAAACAAAAATATGGTCGACCCCTTCCGCCATATAATATTCGACAAATTCTTCTAAAAAAGGTTCATTTAAATATCGGGTAATGAGAGATAGAAATTGTTTATTATCCATTTAAATATATAATGCTTTGATATTTATTCAATCTGTTTTTTTCGAACTTCAAATAGGTCATCGATTTCCTTTTCCAAGATAGGAACTGAAATTCGGTCATATGTCTTATACGGACTATCTGGATGAAGACAAACGAGGAACAATGCGGTTACCTTTTTCCCATATTTCACTTCCAAAATGCGTTTATATACATTTAATTGAAGTGAGTAATGCCAGAAGTTCGTATCAGGCATATGTTTGATACAAGGAGTAATAGCGGATTGTCCAAAATTGTTATCATATGAAATTTCTTTGCATCGTTTCCAGTCATAAATTTGAAGAGAACCATCAGGATTTTCGAAAATCATATCGATAGAACCCGATAATTTAAGTTCTTCATAATAAACGCACCATTCAGTTCGAAAGGGTTTCAATTCGGGAAAATCTTTCACAAAACGAAGAAACCAAGAATATTCGACACTGTCGTTTTTAACATCCATATCATTATAGTAACATTCAATATCATAATGCATATTCGTTCCGGCGGCGGCGGCTTGATCGCGATTTTTATCCCAATCCGCTTGAATTTGCTGTTTTGTTTTTCCATAATATTTATAGGTAGGGTCATTACGACGTTTGTTTTTCAAAATTCGGTCAATAATAGCATCACTATCAAAATGCGGGAAATGGGTGTGATTCCATGTAGTTACAGAGGTGAAACTGGAGTCTCCGTGAACGGTATAGATATGAGGTCCTTCATCAAAAGATATAAATGCGTCTCTGGGATGGACATTTTTTTTAGCCAAATAGTCGGGAGGAATGCTCATATTGTATATAATATTTAATAATATAAAAAACAATAATTAAATATTCAATTTTATGTTTTTCATATGTTCAAAATTTTTAAACATATTCTGTATTAAATTCGATTTCACGAGCCAAACGTGTATATATCCATTTATGTAAGTATGCCTGTCTCTTTTTCTCATATTTCTCTGTAATTCCATTGACTTTACGCATCGTCGCAATATTCTTCTCATTTTCCCGTTCGCATCGTTTAATCATTTGTTCATTATCTCGCTGCCATTTAAGGAACATTTCCAATATTTTTTGTTCTAATTTAAGCAACCAAGTATTAAATACAGCTGGAGTTAATAAGACCCATCTGGGTTCATTTATTTCACTGTTATTATACTTAAGAGTCCATATATAGATAGAATTGGCTTTAGGTTGAAACGAACAAATAGGAATATTTTGTTCAGAAGAGAGATATCGTTCTAGAATGCTAATCATACTGTCGGTGATATCACCTTCAAATATAGCCTCCATATCTTGTGTAGCAGTGTCGATTTGTTTATACCAACTCTCGAATAAATCGGCCGGTTTAGGGTTAGTAGGATTATTTAATAAATCAATAATAAGTTTTCTCTTTCGTGTGCCCGAATTTATTTTTAGTCTAGAAACATCATCTTCTAGACGTTTCACCTTTAATGTTAGATACTGTATAAGTTTAAACTGTTCTTGAGCGCTGGGTAATTGTTCGCTATAATCATTTTCTATATCTTGTCTATGTCTTGACTGATAAAAGAATTCACAAGTAACAATGTGTCTTTCAAATAGATATTTAAAATTAAACTCTTTGTTACAATATTTACAGAAATTATCAGAAGATGAAGTCATATTTGTTGTACGTTAAATATATGGTTTAGATAATACTTCAATTTTATACGAATGATACCCAAAAATATTATACGAAGGTAGAATATAGAAAAAACAATAGATGAGTAAATATTTTGATCAGTCAAATATGTTTATGGAACCCGATGTTACTCAACACGGAAGTCACATGGTAATGACCAATGTAGTGAAACCTACTAAAACTAAATATTTAACAATCGATACACGTTTCTGTGATGGTTATGATTTAAATACAATTGCGAATTATACGGTAACATTACCTGAACGGGTGAATAATGTCCGTAGTATGCATTTGCGTAACATCGAAATACCAATGACGTTTTATAATATTAGTGCGTGTCTAGGAAATAATACATTTAAAGTGAAAATATTATTAAATGAGACAAGTATTATAATACCCGACGGTCAATATACCGAGACCGAACTACGAGACGAAATAAATACGCTATTAACGAACGCCGGAAGTCCATATAGTGATATTAGTATAGCAATTACCAAAAAAAAAGCAGTGATTACGAACGGCGGTGCTACCAATCCTTGTACCATTACATTTGATGAAAATCCGTCCCAAGCACCCACAGATAGCACAATATCTAGATTGGGATGGAAATTGGGATATAAAAAGAAGTCCTATATTATCTCCGCGGGAGAGGGAAAATCGGCCGAATCATTTGTCTATATAAATGGTCCAAGATATCTGTATTTGATTATAGATGAATTTACGAATGGTAATCCTCATTCTTTCCTTGGATTATCTACCACATCGCAATTAGCGAGCCATCAAATCTTGGCCAGAATTGCGATTGATTATAATACTTATCCATTTGGAAGCACATTCACAGCTGAACAACATAGTTATTCATTATCTGATATAAGACGCTATTCAAATGAAGTAGATCTTCAACGTTTAAATATACGCCTAGCAGATGAATTCGGTAAGGTAATAGATTTAAATGGAACCAATATTTCGATGTGTTTAGAGTTGGAACATCTATAAAATTGAAATAATATAAACATATAAATTTATAACATTAAACGTTATGAATTTATCAACTGAACAACAATATGCATTTGACCTATTTAAAAAGGGGAAAAATGTATTGATTACGGGTCCCGGAGGCACCGGAAAAACCAGATTAATCGAATATTTGGTAGGACATAGCAACAAGCTGGGTATGAAACCTCAAGTATGTGCCTTAACTGGGTGTGCTACTATTTTATTGCCGAAAACGTGTAATGCGCGGACATTACATTCATGGAGCGGAATTAGATTATGTAAAGGAGAGAACAAGACGATTATAGATATGGCTCTAAAAAACAAACGTATTAAAGCGTGTTGGAAAAAGACACGCGTATTAATCATAGATGAGGTAAGTATGATGTCTATGAAAATATTGGAAGTATTAAACAAGATTGGTCAATTGGCGAGAGGAAATCAAATGCCTTTTGGAGGAATTCAACTCGTCTTTCTAGGAGACTTTTATCAACTACCACCAGTTGGTAATACGGGTGATCCAAGTGCCGATAAATTCTGTTTTGAAAGTAAGTTGTGGTCGACTATATTTCCAGTTAAGAATGTCGTCGTATTAAAGACTATATTCAGACAGAGTGACCCCGAATACAAAGAAATTCTATCCCAAATTCGCGTTGGATGTATTTCTCAAAAAAGTTGTAAACGACTACAAGATTGTGTAGGACGAGTATTTGACGAAGAGAAATATAATGGATGTAAACCAACAAAACTATTCCCTACACGTGCGAAAACGGAACATTTAAACAATACAATGTTTGCGAAATTAGAAGGGCAAGCATATCATTTTAAACAAGTGCGAAAAACCGACTGTAAAACGTATATTGAATCAGATAAACCCTTGTCTCTTGAACATATGAGAAAATGTGAAAAGCTTCACGAGACAGTAGTGGAGTATGAATTACAGCAATTATTAAACAATTCATCTAATTTAGACACATTGTCTCTAAAAAAAGGGGCGATTGTGATGTGTACAGTAAATCTAGATATGGATAATGGAATATGTAATGGTTCACAGGGTTATATTAGCGATTTTATAGAAGGCCCTCAAGGTAAATTGCCGGAAGTGACCTTTGTAAATGGTGTGAAAAAGACATTGGGATTACATTATGTTCAATCGGAAGAGTATCCCTCAATAGCGATAGGTTATATTCCTCTCTGTCTAGCCTGGGCATTAACGATACATAAAATCCAGGGGGCAACATTAACCATGGCGGATATCGATGTAGGAAATCAAATATTTGAATGTGGTCAAACCTATGTAGCACTATCACGCGTTCAGTCACTCGAAGGATTATATCTATCTGCTTTCAATCCAGATAAAATCCGTATAAATATGAATGTTGAAAAATTCTACAAAAGTATACCAGAAAATGACTATAAAATAGAAGAATCCGTATTTAAACAATTTGAATTACAGGAAGAAGAATATGTAAAAGACCCCACTATAAAGACCATTCGTTTGTAGTGTTTTGAATTTTACTTGTTAACATCGATGTATTATTTTTCTTCTTGTCTTTTCTTGTATAAAACTAAAATATCCCCTTATATTAAAATGGTTGCTGGAAGTATTCTACCTGTATCATTCAATGATAAAAACCAATTATGTTTTTTGTTTGGTAAAGAAAACCCCATGGAAGACAGTGCGAAAGGATTTTCCGATTTTGGAGGAAGAATGGACGAAGGAGAAACCCCCTACACGGCGGCATTGCGTGAGGCATCAGAGGAATTAACTGGGTTTTTAGGAGACAAAAAGCAATTACAAAAAATGATAAAAAAAAATGGTGGACATCTCCAAATGACTTTTGGTACATATCATGTTCATATTGTCTTTGTTAAATATGATGAAAACTTGCCCAAATATTTTAATCAAAACCACCAGTTTTTATGGAATGCGATGGACAAAAATGTATTAAACGACAGTAAGTTATTCGAAAAAATAGAAATAGATTGGTTCACTGTAAGTGACATGAAAAAGCGTCGCAAAGAGTTTCGTAACTTTTATAGAGAGTACATCGATACATTTGTCCAAGAAAAGGATAAAATCACAAAATTCATCGGTAAATGCTCTAAAAATAACAAAACGCGTCGCTCGCGATAATTATAAATATAAATTCTATTTTAATTAAATTGTAAAATAGAGTTAAAAAACTTGTTTTATATAAATTATTGAGATGAGTGCGTTAATTAACCAGACAAGCCCATTTTTGAGTAGTTATTTGCCTCTATTTGAGCAAATCACAATCAGTAAATCCACATATTCTGTTGTCCAAGACCTCATTGATACACAAAAGAAGAAATTTAAGGAATTTGAGACAGGATTAACTAAAAAAACGTATACTTTTAGTGATATTTTCGATACTATCGATGTGATCGACTATCCTATGGATAAAACATACGGTGTTATTTCCCATCTTTCGAGTGTGTCCGATTCAAATGAAATACGTGATTTAAAAGACCATTTCCGTAATGATATTGTAGAACTGGGAAAAATGGTGGGATATTCCAAACCCCTCTATAAAGCAATCAAAATGATAAAATCCAAAGATACAAATGAGAAACGCACGATACAACTGACTATCGATGGTATGGAACGCGGAGGTGTAAATCTAACTGCTGCGAAACAGAAAAAAATGGTGAAAATCGACAAACACCTCTCTGAACTGTCCAGTAAATTAAACGAGAATGTATTGGATGCTACGAAATCGTTTAAAAAGGTGGTAACGGATAAAAATGTGATGAAAAATGTGCCTTTATGGGCAAAAGAATTGTGGTCATCCGAATCACCAACAAAAGGGCCTTGGACAATTACCATGAGTGGACCATCTTTTATGGCGGCTATGCAGCATATACCCGATAGTTCAATTCGCGAGGAAATTTATATGGCTTATATTTCAAAAGCCGCTAATAATGAAGAAATAATTGTCTCTATCTTGGACAATATGTTAGAACGTTCCAAGATATTAGGATTTGATAACTATACTCAACTATCTCTCTCTACAAAGATGGCGGATAAAGAATCCACTATTTTGAAGATGTTGGATGATTTAAAAGATGTTTCTCTACCGTGTGCTGTGAAAGAATACGAAGAATTGCGCGAATATGCCGAAAAAGAGAGTTGTTTAGAGTCGGTAGAGCCTTGGGATATGCCTTATTGGTCAGAGCGTATGCGTGAAGAGAAATTTAAATTGAAAGTCGAGGATTTGAAACCATATTTGTGTCTTGATAATGTATTGCGAGAGTTATTCTCTATTGCGAACCGTCTATTTGGAATTTTTATTGAAGAACGTGAAGAAAAAGTGGAAAAATGGCACAAGGATGTTCTATATTATGACGTATTTGAAGGGGATAGTAACAAAGGCACTATTATTGCCGGGTTTTATCTAGACCCTTTTGTGAGAGAAGAGACCAAACGTAGTGGTGCATGGATGGATTCGTGTGTAGATAAGAACCGTGCTCTTGGACATACCATTCCCGTCGCTTATTTGGTATGTAATGGAAGTCCTCCTTCAAAAGACAAACCTTCTCTCTTGAGTTTTTCGGATGTTGAGACGCTATTCCACGAATTCGGTCATGGATTACAACATATGTTGACTCGTGTAGACATTAGTGGTATTAGTGGTATTAGTGGTATTGAATGGGATGCGGTGGAATTACCGAGCCAATTTATGGAAAATTGGTGTTATGATGAGACCACATTAAAGCGAATGGCGGTTCATTATAAAACGGGAAAGCAAATGCCCAAGAAGATGTATACTAGTCTAGTTGAACAGAAGAATTATGGAGCAGGTATGGCTATGATGCGACAAATATCTTTTTCAAAGTTGGATTTGTATCTATATAGCAATTGGGAAAAAATACGTGAGGAAAAACGTTCCATATGGGATATACAAAAGGATATTTTCACCGAAAATTGTCCATATAAGCGTTATTTAGACCAAGACCGATTTTTATGTTCATTTCAGCATATTTTCGCAGGATATAGTGCCGGATATTATAGTTATAAATGGGCGGAAATAATGTCCGCAGATAGTTTTGGTATGTTTGAGGAAAATCCCAAAAAACAAAGTGAAATTGGACGTCGTTTCAGAGACACCGTTTTATCAAATGGTGGATCTAAACCGGCCATGGATACATTCGTAGAATTTCGTGGGAGAAAACCCGAAGTAGAAGCATTATTAAGACATAATGGTCTCAAGTAATATTTTATCATCATAATATAAATGCCGTATATTATGAGGAAAGTGTCCAAGAAGCCTTGTTATTCCGTAAAAAACAAGAAATCTAGACGTATTATGGCGAAATGTACGACAAAGAAGAAAGCAGTTAGCCAAATGAGATTATTACAAGGGATAAAGTTTAATAAAAAGTTCCGTGATAAGCTACGAAAAACCCGGAAAATGCGTAATTAATAATAAAAGTATATACAACTTACTTTTATTATGAATACATTACCTATAGAATTAGAAACCGAAATTTGGAATATGTATTGGAAAGGAGTATTTAAAGAAAATGTATTAGACCGTTTCAAAAAAACGCGCGATTCTATTGATAAAATGGACTTTTTCTTAGACAAACATTTCTATTTAAACACAAGTAAGGATTATGATTACAAGATAGCATATTATCTACGTGAATATAATGTCTTATTAAATGGTCTTCACACAGAAAGAGGGATTTATCAATTTTCACGATACAAATTACATCTATGTTTTGATAAAAATTATTTGCGGACGTTAGTTTTTTCAAAAGTATCGGTGAAATATCAGAATATTTGCATGTATTGTCTATGTAATGGTATACCCAATATGAGTTATATGATTATAGAACGGTTCAAACAATTAAGCCAAAGAAATATAATATAAAAACAATGTGATAAATGTATATATATGTGGAAACGTTTATTAAAATTGGATCGGCTACATGGCGTACAAAATTATAAACCGATTGAAGTTATTTTAAATCGTGGACGAGGAGTATACCTCTATGATATTCACGATAAACAATATTACGACTTTTTATCCGCTTATAGCAGTGTAAATCAGGGACACTGTCATCCCACTCTTGTAGAAGAAATGCGTAAACAATGTGGTAAGTTGACGCTATGTAGTAGAGCGTTTTATAATGAGAATTTATGCGTTTTTTTCGAATATATGAATAAAACATTTGGTTATGATAAATCACTTCCAATGAATACAGGTGTTGAAGCAGTTGAAACTGCTATTAAATTGGCTCGTCTATGGGGATACAAGATACGTAATATTGAGGAAGATAAGGCGGAGATTATTGTCGCGCGTAATAATTTTTGGGGGAGGTCTATCGCAGCGTGTTCTTCGTCTACAGACCCTAATTGTTATACGAATTTTGGACCATTTGTCCCAGGTTTTTCTTTTGTAGAGTTCGGTGATTTATTTGATTTAGAGGCGGTATTAAAATCCACTCCAAATGCGGTTGCTTTTGTAGTAGAACCTATACAAGGTGAAGCCGGAATTATTATTCCTCATACAGATTATTTGAAAAACGCTAAAAAACTGTGTGAGAAATATAACTGTTTATTAATTTGTGACGAAGTTCAGACAGGATTAGGTAGAACTGGAACCAAATTAGCTTCTCATACAATAAAACCGGATTTGGTTGTATTGGGAAAAGCATTGTCTGGCGGTATGATGCCGGTCTCTTGTATATTGGGAGATAATGAGATTATGGATTTAATGGAACCTGGAACTCATGGATCTACTTATGGTGGAAATCCACTTGGAACCGCTATTGTTCCAAAAGCCGTAGATATTATTATAAACGATGGTTTAATGTATAATGCGCAGCGTCAGGGTAAGGAGTTTCGTAATGAAATGAGAAATTTTGTAGCCGATGGTATTTTAAAAGATGTAAGGGGGGTCGGTTTATTAAACGCAATTGAGTTACATAGTGAAGAAGAAGCGAATGAATTAGTTGAGAAAATGAAACACAATGGATTATTAACCAAAGTTACACGAGGGGGCACCATTCGAATGTGTCCACCATTGACCATTACAGACTACCAGATGATGGAGAGTGTAGATATTATTAAAAAGTCCCTATTATCATAGGTAATAATTATATTAATCAAAATGATATTTTTACTATCTCTAATATTCCAAAATACAATTCGACTGTTTTCGGAAAAAAATGTAAATAAACATATTCTTACTCTCATTTTTATTTTACATTGATGTTGTAACCTTACTATATCTAACTATGGATGAATATTCTACTGGTAATTCAACACAACAGTTTTGATTATATCTCAAAATACTGGACTGACGCTTGAGTTTTGTTAATAATTCACATTTGGATACATTATATAAATCAGTATAATGGATTTCGATGTCGCTAATCCAGTCTGTTTCATCATTCGTCCAACCAAGTTCTGTGTTAGTCATAGAAATATCCAATAATGGACCAAATTCTCTCTTATTATGAGATCTATAAGTCGAAGCGGCAATTATTAACCCTTGTGATTTATTTGTAATAAACCATAGTATATCGCCCGGTTTAACATTTTTAATAAAACATTTGCTGTCGTTTGTAGTAGATTGAATTCCCCAAATCTTATATCGAGAACTGTTCTTGAAGTTCGTTCCGTCCCCCACTCTAAAAACCCAATGTGTAGACATTATTACTTACTTATTCGCTTGATTGTTTAATACCACTCGTCAATTGGTAAAAAACCTTTCAATTTTACATAACAAAATAATAATTACTAGAAATATAATTAAACGTTAACATATACATTATTATAATTCAATAATAATAATAATAATGCATAAAATGAGTCGAGAACAACGGGTTGTATTGGACTATATACGCTCAGGGAGCAATGTTGTAGTTGACGCATGTGCGGGTTCAGGGAAATCCACAACCATTTTATCCGTTGCGAAAGAATTAAGTGGAAAACGAATACTTCAATTCACATATAACTCCATGTTACGCCACGAAATTAAAGAAAAGGTCCGGGAATTGAAATTAAAAAACATGGAGGTTCATACCTATCATAGTTTCGCAGTGAAGTATTATTCAGATATGGCGCATACAGATACAGGAATTCGACATATGTTACGAGATAATAAGTGTCCAAGACGGGCATTAGAGATGGTTGATTTGGTGGTTTTGGACGAGGCACAAGATATGACGCCTCTCTATTTCGAATTGATTGTGAAAATGTCCAAGGATATGTGTAGTAAAGACAATACAAACAATAAAAAGGGGGATCATAAATTCCAATTGCTCGTTTTGGGTGATTATATGCAGGGTTTGTATGAATTCAAGGGGGCTGATATTCGATTTCTTACAAAAGCAGACGTTATATGGAATGAATTACCTTTTTTAGAGAACAATGTTTTTAAACCGTGTGTTTTAAAGACTTCTTATCGAGTTACAACCCAAATGGCCGAATTTGTGAACAAAGATATGTTAGGTGATGATCGATTATTGGCTTGTAGGGAAGGAACACAAGTAGTCTACATACGCAGACCTAAATTTCAGATAGAGAACATCGTGGTTTATCAAATAAAACGTCTATTATCCGAGGGTGAGAGCCCTTCTGATATTTTTGTTTTGGGAAGTTCCGTAAAAGGTGCGAATAGTCACATACGAAATATGGAAAATGTACTAACCGAAGCCGGTATACCGTGTCATGTCCCAATGATGGAATCCGATTTAATGGACGAACGTGTAATTGACGGTAAAGTCGTATTTTCTACCTTTCATACAGTCAAGGGCAGACAGAGAAAATACGTTTTTGTTGTGGGATTTGACCAAGGATACTTTTATACGGCGAGAAATATACCAAAAGATGTCTGTCCAAACACGTTATATGTTGCATGCACACGTGCTACACATGGTCTCTATCTATTACAACAAGAGAGTTCCCCACCATTAGAATTTCTACAGAGACCCCAATATGATATGAAACAGTGTTCCTATATCGATTTTAAAGGATTACCGCAGGGCATTGTTTATAAAGAGCCCGAAACAGATGATAGTATTGTAGTGATACCGACATATTATGTAACACCTACTGAACTCATAAAATTCGTATCTGAAGCAGTGATCGATTACGTTACACCGATAATAGACCGAGTTTTTGTCCAAGAAACCGATGAAGAAGACCATGAAGAGATAAATATACCGAGAATTATTCAAACGGGNGGTGGTTTATTTGAGGAAGTGAGTGATTTAAATGGAATAGCATTACCAGCAATGTATTTTGATGAGATTCAAGGACATAAACGTGATGGCGAACAAGTATTAAAGGATATGATTCAATCTACTGTCCAAGAAATGAGAGAAAATAGACATGTATACTTGAAAAATTGTGTAAAAGAGATTGTCGATACTTGCGAAACACCTGCCGACTACCTTTATTTGGCGAATGTCTATGTAGCAATACAAGAAAGGTTATATTCGAAATTAAAACAAATCAATAAAACAGATTATACATGGATTACTCCAGAAATCAAGGAAAAATGCGTTTCTAGATTAAACAAAAATCTTGGACACGAGTTTAATAAAGAAGATGAATTAGAAGTAGAAAAACAACTCGTTCATTATTCAAATGAACCTGCTCACGACCTTATAGACAAGGCATTATATCCATATTTTTTAAATGAGACTAAATTCCGATTTAGTGGGCGTTTGGATTTATTGTCCAAGACAACTCTCTGGGAATTGAAATGTACGAGTAAAATTTCACAAGAACATCAAATGCAGGTCATGATATATGCTTGGTTATGGAGAACTATATATCCAGATTGTCCAAGAGAGGTGCGTATATTCAATTTACGAACAGGTGAACGACAGCGTTTAGATGCGACAGACGAAGAATTAACAAATATTGTGGTTTCGTTATTAAAAAACAAATATGAAGAACCTGAAATCTTGGACAATGACGATTTTTTACTTGTATGCAGAGAGATTGTTAATAAATATATATAAAAAAAACACGGTTTTTTTAATAATAATAATATTCATTTTTTTATGGTTTTTTAACGTGTAGTATATTCATACATTTGTCCAACACGACGCTTGTTGCTATTCCACGCGACACTCGCATCGTCGAAATCGATTTCAACATTATTAAACTCTTCCCTATATCGGGTGCTATAACAATGGTCAGCGGGCTTATACACAGGCTTGGGCAATTCACTCTTAATACAATAAGACTTGGGGGACAAAACATTCAAGGCAAGACGGGTGTTATACGCAGGTCCGAGACTATTTGAATCGGTATGAGACGATACATCGTGATGAGTGGTGTCTAGTTTCAAAATACGGTTTTGGAGACGAGTATTGTGTCCAGAAGGCACAGACTTGATATTAGTAGAGGTTCTAGAACGAGTAAGCATTTTATTATAACGATACAATTATACGATTCACAAAAGGTTATTGTTAGAATCAATTTTACGTAAGTGAATCCAAAATGAAAATTTTATGTAAAAATCGTGTATTCGAAATCTCGTTATTTATTATTATTGTTAAATGGGCGCGAAACAATCGAATATACAATCTAATAATTCGAAATATGGTGGAAATAATTTTAGAAATAATACAAAACCATCTAGTCAGCCAATTGAATCCACTGATTTTAGGGGAAATCAAATTAGTTTAGACGAAGTCTATGAAAGTTTGAACGAATACAAAGAAACAATCAATAATGTTTACAGTTTAAATTCAATCATCGACGATTTAACTGAAGAAATTCAGGAAAAATTCAATGAAGGTGACCCTAATGCTATTAATACTGTTTTATTATCTTCACTTCACGAAGATTATGATAAGAACGCAGCGGCAAATTATTGCGAAGTAATCGAGCTAGCGAAAAATAAGTCCGAATTAAACAAATGTAGAATGCTGTTTAGTTGTAAGAATTACGAAGAACTCGACGGTGAAAGCCTTCTTAATATTAAAATGAACAATAACTCTGATCTTATAGATAACATGTCTTATACTACCATGACCACATTGTTAGAAAGTCGAATTATTGAAATGTCTATGAAAATTCCCGCTTACGGTAATATCTATATTCATTCTGGGTTGAGTATGTGGACACAAGGAATACGATGCTATTTCAATGTTTTAAGAAGACACCCTTTGGATAAAAACAATTGGATTATGATTTCATCCGGCATTAATATGAAGAATTATACCTCTAAAAACATTACAAATATGCACGCATTTTCTAAAGAATATAAATTATTATTAGAAAGCATCACTCAAGTAATGAATGCTAACACATATTTAAATGTTATTGAAGATTCTGCTAATGAGGCAGAAGAACTCGCCGAAAAGGCAGTTACAGAATCAGAGGAAAAAACCGCTATATTCAATTTCTCACAAAAGGTCTACGAAAACGCACCTATGGACCCATATGCGAAAGCCAAATTACAAGACGCTCAAATGGCCGCTCAAACCGCTTCCAGAATGGCCTCACAAGCCATTACAAACGCAAAGGCAGCACAATACGCAATGACCGAGGCAGAGGCGCATATTGCTACTAAAACCACTACTTGGGAGTACGGACCTTCTGATGAACACGATAATTTAAGATGTATTTATTCTGGATTACATCCTCAATGGAATGGAAAACAGATATCGCAATGTAATTTACAGGGAAGTGAGATGGATATACCCGGTATTACTTTTACCGTAATGAGTGATATTGAGAAATATTATCCAGTTGTTGAGAATAATCGAACCATATTGTGTAGTTATAAAACACACGTTGGTCATTATATCTCTATTGTTAAGACCATTAAACACGGAGATGAGACTCACATTCAGATGAAAGAGGCTTTATTAAATTCTATCTTTAATTATCCTACACCACCTGTTAATAATGATACTCAACCCATTCCTAGTGATAAATCCGACCAATTCCAATATGAACAATCGAAAAACATTAACAATATGGCTGTGAAACCTTATGTTTTTATTGATCCGACTACTTGTTATATTGGGATTGGGACGAATCAACAGACCGTGAAATATACCGATGAATATTCTACTACAAAACCACATAACTTACAACACGTTGTTATTAAATCGAATAATTATCCTAATGTAGTCAGTACGCGTATTGCAGAAGACGACAAAACTTCACTCAAGGGTAATAATTATTACTATTTTGACCAATTTAGTTGTTCTACTATGCGTCGCGAGAGTGAGTTGTATAATTTTAAAGATATGTATGATAATTCAAAGAAGGGTACTGATGCGAACGACAGTATTGTTCAGCGTTTTGGTGGAGATATCTCTTTTGAAATTACAGATAAAACTAGACAAACTGCTGAAATTGGGAATATTGGTATGGTCATCGATAAAATCGATGATGAGGGAAATGTATACGGTGGGTTATCTGTGAAAACAATTCCTAATATTGATACTATTAAAGGGAAAGAGACTACAAAACCTGGTAATACTATCATGTATGTTTCTAGTGAAGGTTTATTACATATTTCTGGTATTATGTTGGGGAAAAAAGTATTACACGTTCAGGAGAATGAAGATGGGGAAGAACAACTGTTTTGGGGTGAGAATCGTGTTGTGTAAAATGAACGATTTTTTATACAATTATTATTTAATAATTGTATAATATTATTTTCTATCCATATTTCGTTAAAAATGCGTCAGAACTGCCAGCATTAGTATTCCCATCTAAATCACCATGAGTAAATCCCGTAATATACACATTATTGTTTGAATCTATCGCAACTCCACGACTATATTCACTTTTATCTGAGCCCAACATTTTGGTCCATTTTTTATCACCATCAGAATCATATTTCGTTAAAAATGCGTCAAAAAAACCAGCATTAGTATTCCCATCTAAATTACCTTCAGTCCCTCCCGTAATATAAACATTATTGTTTGAATCTATCGCAACTCCATTACTATAATCTTTATCTGATGTGCCCAATTGTTGTGTCCATTTTTTATCACCATCAGAATCATATTTCGTTAAAAATACGTCATAAGAGCCGGCATTCGTATTCCCATCTAAATTACCGTCAGTATATCCCGTAATATAAACATTATTGTTTGAATCTATCGCAACTCCACGACTATATTCACTTTGATCTGAACCCAACATTTTGGTCCATTTTTTATCACCATCAGAATCATATTTCGTTAAAAATGCGTCTTTCTCGCCGACATTCGTATTCCCATCTAAATTACCTGCAGTATATCCCGTAATATAAACATTATTATTTGAATCTATCGCAACTCCATAACTATAATCACTTTGATCTGAACCCAACATTTTGGTCCATTTTTTATCACCATCAGAATCATATTTCGTTAAAAATGCGTCATAAGAACCGGCATTCGTATTCCCATCTAAATTACCTTGAGTAAGTCCCGTAATATAAACATTATTGTTTGAATCTATCGCAACTCCATAACTAAATTCACTTTGATCTGAACCCAACATTTTGGTCCATTTTTTATCACCATCAGAATCATATTTCGTTAAAAATGCGTCATAAGAGCCAGCATTAGTATTCCCATCTAAATTACCTGAAGTATATCCCGTAATATAAACATTATTATTTGAATCTATCGCAACTCCATAACTATAATCAAATTTATCTGAACCCAACAATTTGGTCCATTTTTTATCACCATCAGAATCATATTTCGTTAAAAATGCGTCAGAAGCGCCAGCATTAGTATTCCCATCTAAATTATCCCACCAAGTAAGTCCCGTAATATACACATTATTGTTTGAATCTATCGCAACTCCAAGACTTTGATCATAATCGGTTGAACCCAATAGTTGTGTCCATATTTTTTCTATAATGCGATCAGATGTGCTTGTATCAACAATTAATTCAGGATAAGTGTTCGATGGTAAGACTCTTCTATTAACAACATTATAAACACTTTTTGAATGACGGCCAATTCCTAAAGATGTGAAATTAATAGATTCTTGTCCTCTTCCAGCAACCATGTTAATTTTATGTATAGTTCTTGGCCTCGGCATTTTGTATATAAATATATTTATATTTATATAAACGTTATACGATCATTTTATTCAATTATCTAATACATTTGTTTCGGTCGTTTTGTTCCTGTTAGCACTTTATCCTTAGTTTTTTTATCATCGAATATGTTCATCGCATTGTATGTTTGAAACATGAAATTTTCTTCTACCGTAACTGTGGATTTATAATATTCGTCTTTTGCTTTCTCATATTCGTCAAAATCTTCATAATCTTCTTCATTTGGTTTCGATACTAGACCTTTTTTTAATTCTTTTACACATTCATTTCTACACGGTTGTAATACTTTGTTTATTTCATGTCCTATTCTTATTCCTGTCTTTTCAAAACCATCTTTATATTTCACAAATTTTGAATCTCCAAACGTTAATTCCTTTTCTACTTTATTGGGCTCTTTCACGTAATAAATTCCATTCTTCGTATCAGTTGTTTGGATGAATTTATTGACTTGGGGTTTATCTTCCAAGCATTCAAAAAACAATTCTTGGACTTCTTTCGCCAAATCTGATTGGTTGTTCGCTATCTTTTGGTAATTACCGTTGAAAAATGTCTCTATTCGTTCACAAAATCGGGATGTAAATTCGGTTAATGATTCGGCGTCTTTGCATGTGTTTGTTAAATAGAAATTCAATGTGTTGTTACAGTTGGTTAGATTATTATGATCACCGGTGGTATTATTATGGCCTCCTCCAATATGAGGCATTACCTCTTGTAGATTTTTTACTAACAATAAAACTAAATCCTTCATTTCTTTCTTTTCCTCCATCATTTCTTTATTTTCCTCCATCATTTCTTTCTTTTCTTTAAATAATAGATTAATTAGTTTATCTCGTTCGTCCTCTTTTGGTGCGTTTTCTTCTTTGGGAGGGTTACATTTCTTTTTGTGATTAAACAATGAAGCACGATACCCGTATACTTTACCACACTCGCATACAAATATTTTGGCGTTTTGTTGTTGTGTATTTGTTGTATTTGTTGTATTTAAGTGTTTTCGAGTGGACAAATGTCTAGCATAATCTTTTTTATTACAGCATTTAAAGTTACATTCTTCACATATAAATTCATTGGGTTTTTTAGGGGTTTTTTTCATTGTATTTTGTTGTATAAAAAATACAATAGAAAAAACCCCTAAACCCTTTCCCGCATAAAATATAAATATATTTGAAAAAAATGGTTGCAGTCATTCCATTTTTTCAAAATAGCAATTTAAAGCATAATGCTCTAAAAGTGAAAATTCACTTTTTATCAAATGGAAACTTTCTCTCCCATGTCTATTTTGGAACTTTTTAAAAAGTTCCTTTTTCAGTTTCACTCAACTAATTTATAAAATGGATATTTATTCTTCTTTAATATCATGATTGTTTTTCAGCACTTTTCTACTACCATTCACAACCATTTTATGTTTTCGAGTGGATAAATATCTATAATACGAAATTCGGTCAAGTGCGTTTGTATCGTGTCTTCACTTTAAAATTGGTATATTTATATAAAAATCTATGTTAAGAATATTACAATTTTAAAGAGTTCACATAATTAATTCTATCGTTTATACCATATTTACAAGTTATATCTAACAAATCAAAAAAGTATTTATGATCATTAATATCTTCTAATTTTATATTCTTATATGGCCAAAAATAATTACCCGATGACCAGCCAAAATCTACTAGATGAATAATATCATCATTTACTAAAAAATTTCCGATATGCATATCGTTGTGTAAAATATGTTTTTCATTTAATGTTAATACGATTTCTTCAATTTGTTCTTTCCAATTTACTGGAACATTTATTTCAGTTATTTTTTCACCACAATAACTCATATAAATTTCTAATTTTTCATCATCTGTTGACAATAAAATTGGAAAATGGGGAATTTTATATAATTGTTTTAAGATATTAATCTCTCTTGTGTATTGTCCTTCGCAACCATCTCCCCTATTATCCCATTCAGTTTCACCAGAATTACTTGGTTTATAAATTTTTTTAATAATGATATTACTTAATTCTACCTTAAGTTTGGATTTAATATATATATGTGATTCATAATCTAAATTATAAAAACCAATTTCCCCCCAATTTCCTTTATTCGCTATATTATCTTCATTTTTTGTTAGTTTTGGTATTATTTTTTCATTTGTAATTAGTAAAACATCAATATATTTATGATCATTATCGGATTCGTTATCATCATTATCGGATTCGTTATCATCATTATCGTGTTCATCATTATCGGATTCGTTATCATCATCATCATGTTCATCATCATCATGTTCATCATTATCGGATTCGTTATCATCATGTTCATCATTATCGGATTTATGTTCTTTGAGTTGAATATTGTGAAAAATCTTTTTAATTTCGTCGAAGTTGTTTATTGCTGTATATAAAAGAAAATAATTATTTTTACTTAATCTGTAATACATTTCTAATAAATCATTATTTTTACTGTTAATTTTTATAGATTGTAAATACTTTGCAACACAATTATTTTCCATTATATAATTATATAAATAATACGCCTTGATATTTTCAGATACATTCGTTCCAAATTCTGGAGATTTTTCGTAAAAAGAAGTTAAATCAATATTATTATCTGATATTACGATACAATGGTCTATTATATTATGTAAATGCATATAATCTATATTTGACGCATAATATTTTATAACTGTTTTTAGTAAACAATGTAATTTTGTTTTACTTAAAACACGCGTTTTAGTTATGTTGGTTTCCTCTTCATCTATATTATATATATTTTCCATTATATATAATAACTATATACTGTATATCACAAAATAAACACGGATTAATTCGATTTTCAATCTCCTTCGTCAATAAAAGGTAAATCATAAAACCATCGTAAAATAACATAATTCAAATCAATACATCCTTCAAAAATAATATAGTAACGTTATGTTCTAATCGATTTTTACACGTGTCGATGAATTTCTTTATCATCCATTCCAACCATTTGGAATGCTTGAACTTGAGGAATATTATTAGCATCGATCGTCTCGTTATTATCATTATCTGCAACTACTACTGTTTTTGGCGACCAACAACATACTGTAAAGAAACAACAACAAAAATACGACAGCACAAAATCCATTTTACTTTCACACCCTTGATGACCAACTATAGCACAGGTAGGACAGAATAATTTATAACAAAAATTAGGAGGGTTATCGTTGGTATTATCGCGACGTTTTCGTCTCCAAGCCCATATGGAAGTAATTGCGACAAATAAAAAAATACCCACCACAGTAATACTAATTATAGTGGGGTTAGGTTCACAACAATCCGAAAAATCCGATTCGTCCGAACAACACACCAATGCACCGTCAAAATCGCACCATTTATCCGTTTTTTTTGAAAAAATCCCACATTCACCATCCCCTATCTTATCCAATCTACACTCGTTTGCGTTATCACATTTTTCATTACAATCACCATTATCATAATTGCATTCAGGACCACTGCAGAAATAATCACAGGTTCCGTCACCTAACTGTGAAGAAGAACAAAAAATATTACTACAAGTTGCAGTTGTATCATCATCGCAATCACCACCGTCCCAATCACACGCAGCATTATTACACGCATAATCACAGTAGCCATCTCCTGGCCAAGATAGGGGACAATCTGGTGCGCAATCAGCGTTGACCAAGATGTTTTTTAACGGTAATATTAGTAATAACAAACTAGTCGCAATCATATTATACATTATATGATATGATTGTACCAATATCTTTAAGTTATATTAAGAGTATATTTTCGTATTTATTTTATTACACGTTAAATAAGGTCACGATTGTGCTGTGGTCCCGGCCGGTATCGCACATTCCTCCGAGAGAGGAGGAGAGAGAAGATAGACAAGTAGAGAAAAAAAGACAATGTCTTGAGGCAAGTGACATAGATGGTTTAATGGGGCTCATTCTAGGAGTTTGGTAATTAATCATTCAGTATACTTTGATACAGTAAAACAAGATAACTAATAAATATTTTTCTAATTTATACATCTATCAATCGAGTGGCTCGAGTCGCACTGGAGGTGTATTTTCAGAATCGTTATTTTTATCAGTTAATGGCGTGAATGTAGGGTCTTCAAATATGATTTCCCTATTAATAATACTCGATTCTTCTTCATCTTCTTCATCTTCTTCATCTTCTTCATCTTCTTCATCTTCTTCATCTTCTTCTTCTTCTTCTTGGACACTACTTGTTAAAATATTCTTATTAATAGACACTATTTCTTCATCATCTATTTCACAATTTCCCTCTTCTTTTGTTAATGGTGAGAATGTAGGATCTTCAAATACGACTTCCTTATAAATAATATTAGATTTTTCTTCTTCATTTTTCTCGAGTTGGCGTGCTAAATTCGCATCTTCATTATCTTGTTCTTTTTCACCCTTATTTATTATGTAGAATCCTGGACCAGGAAAAGAACATTTTTCCCATGTATATGCTGAATATGCTACTAATTGTGTTTCACGATTTTTCCAACAGTCATTACAAGAATAGAACTCTTGTCTTCCTCTTCTAAAAGTATAATATGTTTCAAAATTTTTATCTTCACAACAAATTTCGCAATTAAATAATTTTTCTTTGTCATCATCATCATCATCATCTTCGTCACTACGATTACTACTACTACTACTACTACTACTAGTAGTGCTTTCACCTTCATCACCTTCATCACATTCATCGTAAACATTTCCGTGTTTCATATCATCAATATACTGTTGTAATAGAACAATAATATTAGAATTATCTAGATATTGCTCTATAAGCTCAACTTTATTGAGATAGACCTCAATATAGTCTTGTTTCATATGCTTGAAATTAATTCTAATATGTCTCATACAATTCGCCAAATAAATAAACATATACGACGCACATAGAAATAGTGTAGATATAAGCATAACTAGTAATCCAGCCAATGATAAAATGCGATTAAATGCGATTACAGACGTTTCCGTCAAAATACCCATAATATGTTGATAATTATCACTATGTGTATCCATATTGCTAGTTTTTATAGAGATTGATGAAAATATATTTTATAAGACATGAATCAATTTTATATATAGTCCCCCAATTCCCCTCTCTACATAAATATCCAATTTTTTCTACATAAATGTTTAATAATAGATTTCTTATAGTAAAGAGTTTTTAATAATTCCGCCCAAGCAACAGACCGATGTTTCCCGTGATTACAAATGAAAGCAATATGAGTAGGATTTGTGGTTTCAATTTTTTTGACGACGTGTTCAATTAATTCTACGAATTTGGGATGACGAATAATACTATCTTGAATAATATTAGACAGCCCAGTGACGGTTTGAACATCAATACCATTAGATATTTTGGTTTGAAATTTGGTTAGATCGAATATAAAGTCACAATCCATATGATCGTGGTCTTTTTTAATACCCCAAGAATAAATAGTAAGTGTTCGATGAACATTAATATCAATCTCATTAATTTTTGTAGGTAAATTATCCAAAATGGAGGTAGTATCAATTAAAATATTATTATCATCACAAGAAACACCGATATCACATTCATATTTGTCGTATATTAATGAGATAGGTGTAGATATATCGTTTTCATATTTATCATAGATTAATTTAATGATTTTATTATCACGTTTATTTTTGTTTAACATATTATGTTTTAACATATTATGTTTTAATACATAACCGGAACGAATAATATTTATATCAATTTAATATTATTTTAGTTATTATCGGGGGGGTCTACAATTATAGCGAATTTGGTGAAAAATATTTATGGAAACCGATGACTACGCATATAGAAATGATTGTGATGACTATAATCGTAGGTATGCTAAATAACATTTATACAATAGACGTACAAATTTATATTAAAAAAATATAAAAGGATAAATAAGCCATAGCGATTTCAATAATAACATCATATGATAGCACCAACGCAGTATCAAAAATGTTTGATTTTTTTAAAACATAATGATCATTCTCATCTTTTATATATACCTCTACTTTTCGAAAGCCATTATACCATGCGGCGACTGTCCACCAATAACTGACGTACATCATGACGAAAAACATATATAATTGTCTGTGTCTATGTTCAGGATATTGATAGAATGAGTTAATATTATAGATAGTAATACTGGACATACCAATTAATGAGCTAGTCGTATTGACTTGTCTAACAGAATTTCGAGTAATCGATTTCGTTTTGTTACAAACATTTAATACAATAAAAGAAATTAATATATGTAGACCAACCATATGATTATAACTAAAAATGCGATCTCCGAAGTATAATCCGATGGTTGTAATGACGCCACCTTCTTGAAATCCTTGTAAGAATAGACCTAAATAATGGGGAACAATCGTGTGATCATTTTGATTATAATAATAAACCATAGGTTTTATGATTCTGGTATGACTTGTGTGTAAAAAAAATTCAATAAAAGTCCAAATTAATGTAGAGTAGCCTAATAACATAAAACAATCGGTAGAATTATTCGTAATATATTCTTCCAAACATAACGCGATAGAAAATAAACAATAATTTATTTTTGTATTAGCGTTTGTAGCGAAATCGCCTATTCGAACAATATTATATCTATCATTTGATAGCATAGTATACAATTAAATATTATTTTAATATACAAAAATGTATTGGTTTGAAAAAAACGAATTAAATATATCATAATAATAAAACAAAAATGGAAAATCAAAAGGATGGTGATTTTGATTTTGAAGATATAGATATAGAAAATCTAGAGACTGATTCTATCATAGACCAAACATATAAACCCGAGTTAGAATTAACTACGATTCGACAACGAACACCCGCGTCACCGATTAAATGGACTTCATTATCCCCTTCGAGAATAATTCGTTCAATAATACATAGAGATAAATTTTCAACAGATAGTTTAACAACAGTTCAAACTGATAGTTATAAATTGGAAGAGAAAAAGGATGATGATGATGATGATGATGATAAAAAATGTACTTATAACGATACGTTAAAGTACACAATGATATTAATAAATCATGTATTAATACAATTATCGTTATTATCTATATTAGAGCCGTTATTATTTTTTAATTTTATAATTCGTATGGAAGAAGAAATGTTTTATGAACAATTAGATTCAATAACAGAGAGCACTCAAGATATTATATCATATGATAATGCACAAAGCTTACGTGAAGAGATATTTTATGATCCATTAATAGAATATATAGTACACGAACATCAATCAATAGATAGTACATATAATACGTTACATCATTCGGCTGAAACAGCGAATGAAGCAGCAGCCGAAATCTTAAGTTCATTAGAAAAAAAATCATTTGAGATGGCTCTAATAATAAATTTAATAGCATTTGTATACACACTTGGTATTAAATATGTTTATAAAGAGTCTATTATAAAGATGTTAATACATCATGTGACTTTAATATTCTTTATAGGAATATTTGAAATATGGTTTTTTACGAATATCGCATCAAAATATTTCCCTTGGTCAAGTGACGAAATTTTGTTTCATTTGTTCCAATGTTTTTGGATAGATTTCACAAATAAATTTCCTGAAATGCATAGATTAGAGCATAACGTCACATTTACGTGTGAAGTATAAAACACCAATAGTTTAATAATATAAAATACTACGTTTATATTATTTTTGTCTATATTTTCGATTATAACGTGTTAAATATTTTGGGAATCTTGGACACTCTCTGTATGAATGTTCTCATTAACAGTTTGGTATCTCTTACGACATCCTCTTTGGTGAGCAGATAGACTTTGTTTACTAGACCCAGTAAAATTCTTACAAATATCACAACCGAAGTTGCGATTTTGAACGTATGCGTATTTGGTAAGAAGATATTTATCTAATGAAGGTAATTTAATAGCATCGATTTGGGTGTTCATTTTCTTCTGAAAGTCCCTCAAAGTCATATTCATAGTTTCCTTTTGTGAAAGGAATATTTGATACTCGTCGTTAATATCATCTAATACCTCCTTTGGGATGTTATTTGTTTCACCGAGATTCAATTCTTGGACTTTACTAGAGAGTAAGTCGATAATATCTGTAGCGATTCTAATTTTATCAGGTGAGTATTCACAATGTTGAATATAAACGAGGATGTTTCCTTTATTAATATCGATGTGATAATTATTTTTGAATGAAATACCTGAATATTGAGATATAAAGATACCATTCATGTTTTGTGTTTCAACATCTCGAATAAACTTGGCTACTTCTTCTTTGTTAATATTATGTGAATAGTCCTTATTCTCCAATAATATCGGAGGTTTATCCATACGTTTCATAATAAAATCACCGGATGCCTTCGTACCAGTTGTATCTGTAATTTCAGAGGAAGGAAAGAGCGAAGATAAAACCGAAAAAAGATTGTTTTCTCCATATTTTCCTTTATTAGAAGATGCGTTATATTTGCTTAAAAAAAGTTTTAAATCATCTTGGACACCTGATTGAGAAGAGATAGAATTACTAGACATTTCTTTAATAGAGTTGATATTATTCGTAATACGTTCTTCACTAGCTGATACATAAGAAAACAAAGGGCTCTGAATAGTTTGCAACATATTACTATATTTAACATCAAAATTCTGAAGAAAATCTTGGACAGATTGTTGACCAGAAGAAGATTTCAACATATCATTTGTATGAGAGGTTACTTGAGAATGTAATTCCTTGATTTGAGATTCAATGTTATCTCTAATATTATTTTGCATAGTGTCTTGAGTTCTTGGTATGATATCATTTAAAACAATAGTAGTTCTGTCCAAGAGATGTGTATTATTTCTATCAAGAATGGATGATATTTTATCACTTGTTGTAATATTTCCAGTTGTTATCATGTTATGTACTTCTTCCATGTAATCCTTCTTAATTTGTCCAAGTTGTGTATTCATATTTTGTATAGTTTCTAAAGAAATCTTGGACAATGTATCAGACATAACTCCAATGGAAGTCTTTAAACATTCAATCTCTTTCTTGGAGGAGATTAGATGAGATAAAATTTGAGAGTTTATATTTGAATCAAGATCATCAGTCATATGATTAAATACATTGTCCAAGAATTCAACAAGGAGAATATTCGCATTTTCGAAGTCAATACTTGGATGTTCTTTATAAAAATTTATAATTCTTTGATTTTCGATTTTCAATTCTTTGATTTCTAAATCTTCGTTTTTTGAAAATCCATTATTTTTCTTGGACATTATATATATCTCTGATTTTTCTCTTTATATCAGTTTTAAACTTAAATTAAAACCTAGTAAAACCTAGAATATCTTAAAAAACCTAGTTTAAAACTTAATTAAAACTTAATTAAGTTTAAATGAAACTTAAAAACTTAAATATACATGAACTATTTCTAAATATTCTATAAAAATTGTATTTTTTTATAATTATAAAACATAAATTTGTAACTCATTTCTAAATAAAAAATTATAAAAATTAGTATTTTTTTTATAATTATAAAACATAAATTTGTAACTCATTTCTAAATAAAAAATTAT
>JGI20160J14292_10000758_pt1 | contig 28242 bp, 25 predicted proteins | sample COG_10_FD_14292 | JGI IMG/M metagenome (IMG submission 14292) | reverse complement strand
CAATCAAAAGGCTGACTGACCCATCTTCTGATCGCGCTAATCACAGCTGACGCGACTGGCCAGGGAACTGGCGACGCGCCCGAGGATAACAAGGATTTTTAGTCTGATAAAAAAATTCGGTTCTTACTGACCTCAAGAGCAGTGTGATCTGTTCTAACCGGCTCGACGTAACTTCCGATTAACGCTCATAACTAAGGATAACAATCATGCGTTTACTCAATAAATTTGCCGGCCTCGTTTTAGCCTGCTTGGCCCTGACCGCTTGCGACGGCATTGATACGAAAACACCAGAGCCGGTTCCACTAGCAGATTTGCCAGCGCCAACGCCGACCATACTCGACGTTGCAATCGAGGCCGGTAACTTCACGACGCTCATAGCCGCGATCGATGCAGCAGGTCTGACGAGCACGATCGACGACGCATCCGCAACGCTCACCGTTTTCGCGCCTACCGATGCAGCCTTTGCGCTACTGGGTGAGACGGCAATCAATGATCTTTTAGCTGATCCGGATACCTTGTCCGACATCCTGCTTTATCACGTCGTTAGTGGTACCGCGCTCGATTCCGCCGCCGCCACTGACGCTGTGGGAACGACCGTTGAAATGGCAAATGGTGATCGGGTTGGCGTATCAGCCAAGAACGACGCCCTATTTCTGAACCTTTCCAAGGTCACCGCTACTGACATTCAAGCCGACAATGGCGTGATCCATGTNATCGACGCCGTTCTGATGCCGCCGGCGGATGCAACGCCCAGCGAAAGCACCATCGTCAATATTGCTGCAGCCGACGAGCGCTTCACAACGCTGGTCGCNGCNCTCGGTGCCACCGGTCTTGATACCGTCCTCGCCAGCGAGACCGACACCTTTACGGTATTCGCGCCNACCGACGCTGCTTTCGACGCGATGGGCTCGGCAAACGTGACGGCGCTTCTGGCTGATCTCGACAATTTAACCGAAATTCTCCAGCAGCACGTCATCACAGACGCGGCTGTCGATGCCGTAACAGCCTACTCGCTCAGTGGCAACGCTGCGACCACCGTTGGCGGCGCTGAAGTGCCGATTTCAATTTCTAGTAAGCGCGAACTACGCGTTGGCGGCGCGAAAGTCATCATCGCTGACATACACGCATCCAATGGTGTGATCCACGTCATTGATACGGTTATTGTTGGGGCAGCCGGGCTGCCAACACCGACCCTTAATATTGCTGAAGTCGCAACCGCTGCGGGTAGCTTCGAGACGCTGCTCGCCGCCCTTTCCGCCGCGGACCTGGTTGGGGCGTTAACCGACGCCGATAAAAGCTACACCGTATTTGCGCCCACCGACGCAGCCTTCGCAAAATTGGGTACAGACGCCATCAACGGCCTGCTGGCGGATCCTGCAACACTCGCAGATATCCTGCTCTACCACGTCTACGCTGATGCAGTCGTACTTGCGGATGGGGCAATCTCGGTGGCAGCCTCCGATCAGTCTATTCTCGAAATGGCCAATGCAACCGCCGAAAAATCGGGTGGCCGAACGGCCCTTTCCCTAAGCGATACTGGTCTTACTGTAAACTTGGCGTCCGTCACGAGCGCCAACGTTATGGCGTCAAATGGCGTCATTCATGTTATCGATAACGTCATGCTGCCACCGCCCTCGAAAGGCGATGTCACAACGAATATTGTTGACACAGCCGTCGCTGCAGGAACCTTTACGACTTTGGTGACAGCCCTTGAAACTGCCGGCCTCGTTGATGCCCTGAGCGATCCGGATAGCAAACTCACCGTGTTCGCGCCGACCGACGCCGCCTTCGACCTCATTGACGCCGATGCGCTGTCCGCCCTGTTGGCAGATACCGAAGCCTTAACAACGCTGCTGACAACCCACGTTATCGCGGGCTCAGCAGTTGACGCTGTGACTGCCTACTCATTGAATGGCACTATGGTTGAAACCCTTTCTGGAAAAGCAGTCGGGATCGCTATTGAAGATGGCAGCTTACGCATTCAAGGCGCCAAGGTAATCTCCAGCGACATCTACACGACCAACGGCATTATTCATGTCATTGATCGCGTTATTACAGACCCTGCGAGCGAGTAGGTTTAGCCCATGCGCGCAGGCGGCTTGTCGATGAGCCCCTGCCTAACCTATGGATTGAGGATGCCCGGTGCATCCTCAATCACCCTTAAGCTTTTCTAAACACTCGGTTTGATTTTGTCCTGATGCGCACGTGGTCTATTCCCAGATCCACCGTCTTCCGCCTCGAGGGCGCAGCCTGTTTAACTGTCTGACAATTTACGATAGAGAAAAGACCCTAGCACTGCCCGCCTGATTTCTNTAAAGACCGATTTTCACCTTACAATGGCCCATCGATGGAGCCNTTACCGTGCAAACGCGTTATCAACGANCGCCTAAACTCTTTCATCCGCGCTANTGGCTGACTTGGACCGGGATTGCGCTCGCTTTTGTTTTAACTGGATTACCTCAACCTATGCGCCAACGACTTGCAGGGCTGCTGGGNCGCAGCGCAAAGTACCTTGCGCCCCGACGNGTCCGCATCGCCCGGGTCAATCTTGCCCTGTGTTTTCCAGATTGGACACCCGAGGCGCGCGCGCAGTTACTGCAGGCCAATCTTCGCTCAACTGCCNAGGGTTTGATTGAAACCGGAACGACTTGGTTACACCCTNAAAAAATCACGGATTTAACNGTGCGCTTCATCGGCCTTGAGCACCTGGATCGGTCTGAAACCGATCCGGGAATTCTGATCATCGGTATGCACTTTGCCACCCTTGATTTAGCCGGCGCCTTACTCAGCCGCCAAAGACCCTTTAACGTCATGTATAAAACCAATAAAAATCCGGTGCTTGAATGGCTGATGCAACGCGGCCGGGGTCATCATTTCAAGCAGGCCCTGGATCAACACAATATTCGCGGCGTTATTCGAAACCTTAAAGCAGGCAATCGGCTCTGGTACGCCCCCGACCAAGATTACGGGCGCCAGAATGCGGTCTTTGCACCGTTTTTTAGTCTGCCGGCCGCGACCACAACCGCCGCGAACCGCATTGCTCGCTTAACCGGCGCCAAGGTGGTCTTCATGAGTCACTACCGCCACGTTGACGGCAGTTATTCGGTGGTGATCAAAACGCCGGAGGCCCCTTTTCCAACCCAGTCCGATCTAGAGGATACAAGCCTCATCAACCGCCATATCGAGCGCGCCATTGCTGACGCGCCAGAGCAATATTGGTGGGTCCACCGCCGGTTCAAAACAACCGAGCAGGGTCGCTCAACCTTGTACGACGCCTGAGGCGAGACAAAACCAGCGACCATTACTCATAACTTGAAACGGGCGCTACCCNCAGCACTTCCGCAATGCTGGTTTCACCCTTTGCAACTTTTTCGGCACCGCTCAATCGCAAAGTGCGCATCCCCGCTTGCATCCCAGCTTTTCGGATCTGACCGGCATCTGCCTGACCAACCACCAGCTGCTTCACCGGATCATTCATGGTCAAAAGCTCATAAAGACCAGCCCGGCCCTTAAAACCAGTTTCTCGACATTCCTGACAACCCGCCGCTGCTGCCATTTTTACCGGCGGCTCAACCCCCCAGGGGTGAACCAGTTCTGCCCAGCCATCGAGGTCCGGCTCAATGTCATAGCGACAATGTGGACAAAACGTTCGCACCAGTCGTTGCGCCATAACCCCCAACAGCGTCGCCTTAATTAAATACGGTGCGACCCCCAATTCAAGCATCCGGGTAATGGCGGCTGGGCGCGTCATTCGTATGCAACGTCGAAATCACCAGATGTCCGGTCAATGCGGCTTGAATCGCCATTTCGGCCGTCTCGAGATCTCGGATTTCTCCCACCATAATAATGTCCGGGTCCTGTCGGAGCAGCGCCCGCACGCCTTCGGCAAAAGATAGGTCAATATTTGCCTGAACTTGCATTTGATTGAACGCGTCTTCCACCATCTCAATGGGATCTTCGATAGTGCACACATTGACCATTTCGGTGGCCAACTGCTTTAAGCTGGTATAAAGCGTGGTGGTCTTTCCAGAGCCTGTAGGGCCCGTTACCAAAACAATGCCATTCGGCTGGCCAACCATTTGCGACCAGACAACTTGCTCTTGCGCCTCTAAACCCAATTCTGAAAACGATTTCAGGAGAATAGCCGGATCAAAGATCCGCATGACCAACTTTTCGCCAAAGGCTGTGGGTAAGGTTGAGAGCCGAAGCTCTATTTCCTGACCGTTAGGCGTCCTCGTTTTCAATCGCCCATCTTGGGGCCTGCGCTTTTCAGCAACATTCATGCGCCCTAACGTCTTAATCCGACTGATCACGGCACTCACAACCGGCATGGGTAATTCGTAAACAGTATGCAGAATGCCGTCGATTCTGAACCGGGTTGCGCCCTTTTCACGGCGGGGTTCAATATGAATATCACTCGCGCGTTGGGTAAAGGCGTACTGCAACAGCCAGTCAACGATATTCACAATATGCGTGTCATTGGCCTCCATCGAATCCAATTGACCGAGCTCAACCATTTGCTCCAAGTTACCCAGCGCACTCGCCGCCAACCCTTGGGCCGATGCCTTTTTGACGGAGTTCGCCATCGCGTAAAATTCGTCAATATAACGCCGGATATCAGCCGGACTGGCGAGCGCCCGCACAATCGTTTTTCCGATCTGAGATTGCTCAATCATACTGACCCAGCTGGTCACATAGGGCTCGCTACAAATAATCAGAATTTCTCTGGCATTGACTTCAACCGCCAAGATCTGATGCCGCCGGGCAAACTCGCTGGACATGACACGGGTGACTGAAGGGGTGTCGATTTTAAGCGGATCAACGCGATAGTAAGACAGGTCCGATCTTTTGCTGAGCCAGAGCATCAAGGTTTCCGCCGTCAGGGTTTGCGCCGGATTGGCCATATCCGTCAGGCCTGCCGCATCGATTAACTCAATGGGATGATTCATTTTGGTTCGGCTTTGCCGTACCCCGGCGGCAAACAGCTTTGCATCGGCGGCGGACAGTCGTTGATCCGAAACGAGGTCTTGAACCAATCCCGCGACCGTTAATTTCTCTTGTTGCATAGATTCACAATCCTCTAGCTGATGCGCATTGCCATTGAGACAGGCTAGCAATATTAGCAGCGCCTTGAACCACAGCGGTATTGGTATCGGTTGCTGGGCAAACCCCCAACGCCTTTAGCCCAACGGCCACTAAGCGAAAACACGTGATGGCGAGTATAATCAAACCTCGCAAGCTTTTTTCAACTAGGTCCAGTATGAGCGTCGAACAAGATCCCATCCGATGGTTTAGAACCGCTTCACCTTATATCTATGCCCACCGCAATAAAACCTTTGTGGTCAGTTTGGATCAAGACGCACTCAGGCCGAGCGCTTTTGTCAGCATTGCGAGAGATTTAACGTTATTGCATGCCCTTGGGGTTCGCTTGGTGGTAGTGCACGCAAACGCCGGGGCGCTCCAAGTTAAGACCGATTCTGAAACAGGTCATCCTGTTATTACCGCCCGCAATCTTGAGACTTACCTCGAACAAACCGGGGGCACAACCCAGCGCCTACTGGCGCAGCTCTCAGCAGGCTTGCCCAATGCGGTTAGCCAATCTTCAGATCTCGTTGCGGTCTCTGGCAATTTTATCAAAGCGCAACCGCTTGGCATTCTCAACGGCGTCGATCAAGAACACGACGGCATTGTTCGTCGCGTGAACCACCTTGAGATGGCAAAGAGCCTGGATCAGCAGGCCTTGGTAATCGTCCCGCCTTTGGGTTATTCCTCTCTGGCGAAACCTTTGGCTTGGACCCAACGGTTCTTGCCGGCGAGATCGCAACCGCGCTGCAGGCGGACAAACTGATTTATTTTATCGATCAGGATCGCCTAATCGATGATGCGGGGCAGGCCATCAGTGAGCTAACCTGTGCTGCGCTGGACCCAGCCCAGTGGCCCAGCTTGATCAATGTGTTAACAACCGCCCAAAAGGTCGTAAGCGCCACCTCNGCAAAATGCCATCTCATTCATCCTGAACATGACGGCGCCTTATTGGAAGAATTGTTCACCCGGGAAGGCTGCGGCACCCAAATTGTTCAAACGCCTTCNGCGCAACTTCGACCCGCGCAATTAATCGATATCCACGGCATTCTGGCCCTCATCGAACCGCTCGAAGCGACCGGCGCATTGGTTAAACGCTCACGGGAATTGATCGAATCAGAGTTAAACCGGTTTTGGGTGATCGTTCAGGAGGGCCTGATCATTGGTTGCGGCGCCCTGTACCCATTTCGTGACGGGCGCCGAGATTGCCTGTCTTGCAACCGATCCCCTGCACCGAGATTTAGACCACGGCGACCGGTTGCTTAAGGCGCTCATTGCGTCCGCTAAAGCGCAAGGCATCGATCGGGTTTTTGTTTTAACCACCCAAACGGCTCATTGGTTTAAAGAGCGCGGCTTTGAAGCGACATCCGTCACAGAATTGCCTGAGGACAAGCGATCCCTTTATAACTGGCAAAGAAACGCCAAAGTGTTTTTCAGAACCGTTTCATAATTTGAGCGGGTTTCACTGCCGCAGGACGGCCGATCGCTCATGCACGAAATCCACCAGCGCCTTGACATGATCAACCGGCGTCTCAGGAATAATGCCATGACCTAAATTAAAGATATGGCCGGGTCGTGGGCCAACCGTTGTCAGCAATCGATCGGCTTCGGCGACAACTGCCGCTTGGGTTGCGCATAGAACAATCGGGTCCAAATTACCTTGCACGGCGGTAACCCCAGTTTCATCCCACGTTGCCATTAAGTCGCTTCGCCAATCCAGCGCTAAGACGTCGCCGCCACTGCGCGCCATCGCGCCCGACAAGGCTGGATTGCCGGTGCCAAAATGGATGACCGGCACTTGACCACTAATGCCATCAAACAATCGTTGACTATGCGGTTGAACAAATCGCTCAAATTCACTGGGCCCCAATGCGCCCACCCAGCTGTCGAAAATCTGCACAGCCTGAACGCCAGCATCGATCTGTTCATTGAGATAATCGATCGCCGCATCCGTAATCTTTTCCATCAGCACGTGCCAGGCAACCGAGTCGCCATACATCAGCTGTTTTACATGAACATAATTTTTCGAGCCCTGGCCCTCGATTGCGTAGGACGCGAGCGTAAACGGTGCGCCGCCAAATCCAATTAAAGGAATATTCTGCGGTAACTCCGCGCGAATCAGGCCAATGGCTTCACGAATATACGGCATCGATTCCCGGCTCGGGGTGAGCCGAACCGCATCAATATCGGCATTGCTGCGAATCGGGTTGGCAATCTTTGGCCCAAAGCCTGGCAAGTAATCCAGTTCTAGCCCCATAGGCTCTAAGATCGGGAGCAGGTCTGCAAATAAAATTGCGGCATCAACGCCCAGAATCCGCTGCGCATCACAGGTGACCTGGGCGGCCAAATGAGGGGTTTTAAAAAAATCCAAACTCGGCGTATTGCCTTTTACTTGATGATACTCAGGCATATAACGTCCGGCCTGGCGGTTTAGCCAAATCGGTGTGTAGTCGGTGGCCTCACCACGACAAGCCCTCAAAAAAGCAGAATTTAACAGCGCGTCGTTCATAAGCCCGTTCCACAAAAATTGTGATTATACCGAGTCTTGAGTACAAAAGGGTTAATCGAGTAGCGCGCAATGATTCAAAGGGCGCCTCAAACCAGAGATGTCGGCCGGCGGCCGGGCTGCCAGGACAAATTCAGCACCAAGGAGTTGCGCAAACTCTTTCGAGACTAAAATTTCATCGAGCCCAGCATGCTGCTCCAGACGTGCCGCTACGTGCACCGCACGTCCAAGGACCGTAAAGTTGAGTTGCTCGGCAGGCCCGACACTGCCAGCAAGACAAACGCCAGCATGGATGCCCATTCTCTGACCCGGTTTAAAGGGCTGGTTTTGCGCTAAATAATCTGCCTGAAGCCCCTGGAACGCGCGCCGCATCGCGAGCGCCATCAGCGCACATTGCCGAGCCAACGCTTGCTGGCTCGCGGGCTCCTCTAGGCCAAACACGACCATCAAGCCATCACCCGTGTATTTATCGAGGGTGCCATTAAACCGCAAGACCAATTGACCCATTCGCGTCAGATAGTCGTTGAGAAAATCCGTGAACGCTTGCTCGGCAAGCTGCTCTGCCGCACCGGTTGAATCATGAAGATCCGCAAAAAAAATAATAAGGGGTAGTCGCCGCGGGGCTTTTGTTTGCAACGCCGACGCCAACAACGGTTTCGACAAATACGGCTTCACCCGCGTTAATTGCTGGGTGGTTTGCTGATGCGCTTGCTTCGCCGCTTTAAACAATCGGGCGCGTTCCGAGCTCACCAAACCAACTGTCCGCGCTGAAAAAAAACACAGTCCGAGCAATAACCCCAAGCCCAGGCTCTCCTGCAGGCCAATGTGCTTTAAACCCTCAATAACCGACGCGCCACACAACGCAAAAGCCACAATCAGGATGAGTCGAATCACTTGATAGGACTGTGACGACGTCAAAAGGCATAACCGCGCGACAAAAGCCATGCCGCCAATCAAGGCTACCTGGCTCAGCAGACCCAAGGGGTGCGTTGCAAGCACCAGAAAAATCATAGCGGTATCGAGCACGAAAGCGCGATCAGGATGACCCGCTATGACCCTGATCGGCGTATGGCCCAGTGCAATCCAATCGGGTAGCTCGCCAAGGCGGCAGCCCAGCATAGACCCATCGCTGTGAAATCATTTGCCAACCAAACGATCAAAGCCGTGAGGCTAAACGCAAACTGTCGAAGGCGTGCGATCTGATTATCGAAGTGAAAAGCCAGCATGCGCCAGATTGTCTCAGAATCCAGCGCCCGGCCTACGGACAATGCTGTAGGGTCTGCGCGTTTTAACACAAACTCACGTCAGTATTAGAAGTCTTGGACGGCCATCGGAACATCCGGTTCCTGCTCGAGGGTGTAATCGACACCTTCAAAATCGAAACCGTGCAAATTCAAAAATGCCGCCCGATACCCCTCAAAATCAGTCAACTCATCGAGGTTATCTTGGGTCACCTGCCCCCAATGTGATTGGACGTAAGCTTGGATCTCCGGCTTTAACTCCCAGTCATCCATCCGTATGCGACCCGCCTCGTCCAGTCTTTGCGCCGAACTGAAGAGCTGAGTTCTGAACAATCGATCGACCTGCTCTAAACAGCCCTCGTGGGTGCCGGCTGCTTTCATCGCTTTAAATAACAAAGACAAGTAAACGCTCATCCCAGGAATTGCGGATGCGGCTTGGGTCAGTAAGCCCTTCATCACAATGACCCTCGCGTGACCATTGACCTCCGTCAGGGCCGATGAAAGCGCCTGCGACGCCCGATCCAAGTCTTCTTTAGCGCGTCCAATCGTGCCGTGATAGTAAATTGGGAACGTAACCTCGCTGCCTAAGTAGGTGTAGTTCGTGGTTAAGCAGCCTTGCGCTAAACACCCTTGATCTTTTAACTGCCCGATCCAGTCTTCCCAGTCTTCACCCCCCATCACTTTAACCGTTGCCGCAATCTCAGTCTCATCGGCCGGCTCAAGTGCAACCCGTCGTAACTCGCGAGAATTAAAATCAATGGTCGCGCCGCTAAAGGACTCACCAATCGGTTTAAGCACGCTGCGAACCGTCTCGCCCGATGCTAAGGTTCTCGCAGGCGCGGCGAGTGAGTACACCACCATATCAACTTGCCCCCAATCGGCTTTGATTGTGTCGATCACCGCATCTTTCAGGGTCTGAGAAAAGGCGTCCCCGTTGAAGTTTTTGGCGTAAAGACCGGCCGCCTCAGCCGCGTCAGTAAAGGCCGCTGACTTGTACCATCCGGGCGAGGCCGTTCGCCCTTTTAAGGCTGGGCGCTCAAAGAAGACGCCGATCGTTTCGGCACCCCCCCCGAATGCACTGGTGATGCGGGTTGCCAAGCCGTATCCGCCGGAGGCACCAATCACTAGCACCCGTTTTGGGACATTCGGAATCGATCCGCCGTTTTTAATCTGATCAATTTGGCCCATAACGTCGGCCACGCAACCCGCAGGATGGGCCGTCGTGCATAAAAATCCTTTAATTTTCGGCGCGATAATCATTTGGTTTTCCTTTTTCGGCTGCGCTTTTGAACGGCGGCAATGGCGCCCGCATCAGCATTTACTTGAGATTGAGCACGAAGCATTAAATACAACCCCAATATTATCATAGGCACGCAGAGCGCTTGGCCCTGGGTCATCCAGCCCAAGGCGACAAACCCCATATGCGGATCGGGCGCTCTAAAAAACTCTGTGGTAAACCGAAAGGCCGCGTACAGCACCAAGAAAGCGCCAGAGTTAAACCCAAGGCCTCGCCCCTGACGCGCGATAAGATACACCAACCCAAACAACACGGGCCCTTCAAGGCACATCTGATAGAGACTCGACGGGTGTCGGCCGACCACATCCCCTGGGTAAATCAAAGCCCAAGGGACATCCGTTATGCGACCCGGTAACTCTGCATTGATAAAGTTACCGATTCGGCCGAGCCCTAAGGCGAGCGGGGCACCCGGGGCCACAAAATCAGTAACCTCTAAAAACCTCCGGCCATGGCGCCGAGCATACAACGCAAGCGCTGCAATGACGCCCAAGAGACCGCCATGAAACGACATGCCGCCCTGCCAGATCCGAAGTAGCGACAAGGGGTCGTTTAGAAATTGATCAAAGCCGTAAAACAGCACGTAACCCATTCGCCCGCCCAAAATCACACCAAAGACCCCATAGGAAATCAAATCCCAGAGCGCATCTCGTGTCCAAGGCTGCCTTTGCATCGGGCTCATACTCAACATAATGCGCCAGCATATGAAGAAGCCTAAAAGGTAGGAGATGGCATACCAGTGAATATTGAGTGGCCCAAGGGAAATGGCCACCGGATCAATAATAGGATAGTTGAACATGGCTGGCCCTCGGTGCCTTCTGCTAATATGTTGCCTTCACCGCGCTTTTGGATTGCCCGCGATATGTGCCTCATCTTATTGGCCTACCAACACAATGAACACCATCGCCTCGTGGTGGCTGCCAATCGGGATGAATTCTACGGCAGACCCTCGGCTTCTGCCACATTCTGGTCGGACGCCCCAAACCTTTTAGCGGGTCGCGACTTGGAAGCCGGTGGCACCTGGTTGGGTGTGGATGAAAAAGGTCGTTTTGCCGCGGTCACCAATTACCGGCGAACCCCAAGCGATGAGGATAAAACCCGAAGCCGAGGCGATTTAGCCCAACGGTTTTTATGTGGCCAGCAGTCCGCTGAAGTCTTTTACCAAGAGGTGGGTCCCTATCGGGAAGACTATCGCGGGTTTAATTTATTATTGATGGATGACACCGGGCTATTTTATGGCAACAATTTAAGCGCCACACTGCAACCTTTGGCGCCCGGGATCTACGGGTTATCCAATCAACGCTTAAACTGCGACTGGCCAAAAGTAACCGAAGGTCAGGATCGACTCGAGTCGACCTTAGCTGGGCCAGACCTCGAAATCGATGCCCTACTTGAAATTTTACGCGACACCGGTGATGCGCGCCCCTTCTCGAACAGCTTTATTGCATCTGCCGATTACGGCACTTGCGTCTCGTCGGCCTTAATCGTTGAGCACTCCGGGGAGGTTCGTTTCACTGAACAAGGCTTCCATGCCGGCGGCGGCGCAGGCGATCAAGCCAATTTCAGTTATCGCGCGCGACCCTAGCGACGAACCCGAATTAATTGCCCGAGGCCTGCCTCAGTCAAGGTCTCATCCGTCCGGCGCTTGACCTCTTGAGCCGTTTCAAGCTGTAACACCTCATCCAGCAAAGCTTTGGCCGCTGTTAAGGTTAGGCTGGTCAGCACTTTCTTGACCAGCAAGAGGTTAGGCGAATTCATTGATAACACCTGATACCCCATCGCCATGAGCAGCAAGGCAGCACCGGGGTTACCGGCCATCTCGCCACAAATACCAACGCCCTTCCCCGCCTTAATCGCGGCATCCGCAACCTGTTTCAGCGCCTTCAGAACGGCCGGATGAAATTCTTGATAAAGCCCGGCCACCTGAGCGTTATTTCGGTCAACCGCCAGCATATACTGAACCAAATCGTTGCTGCCAACGGACAGGAAATCCACTCGTTTCAACAAGGCTTCGGCTTGATAAACGGCCGCCGGCACCTCAATCATCACGCCAATATCGGGTCGTCTGAAAACAACACCCTCTTCTTCAACTTCTCGAACGCACTGATCGATGAGTTGTCGGGCCATATCCACTTCAGCAATGCTGCTCACCATAGGCAACATAATTCTAAGATAACAATCAATGCCTTCACTGGCGCGAATCATGGCGCGGATCTGAGCAATAAAAATTTCCGGGTGATCCAGAGACACCCGAATACCGCGCCATCCTAAAAAGGGGTTCTCCTCTTGGATCGGAAAATAAGGCAGCGCCTTATCGCCGCCAATATCAAGGGTTCTCATGGTGACCGGTCTGGGTGAGAAGGCTAACAAATGCGCTCGATAGATTTGACGCTGCTCTTCTTCGGTTGGGAAAGCCTCGCTCATCATGTAGTGGATTTCGGTGCGATACAGGCCCACGCCCTCCGCGCCTCGCTCCAACGACCGAGCGACATCCGAAAACAAGCCGGTGTTGACCCAAAGTCGCGTTCGATGCCCATCCGGCGTGATGCACGGCGCGGCGGCCAAACCTTCCAAGTCTCGTGTGAGTTCAGCTTCTTCCTCCGCACGTTTTCGGTATTGCTGACGCTGGGTGTTGGTGGGGGCCGTGACGATCACCCCTTGAAAGCCATCAACAATAATATCCCCGCCATCAATCAGCGGCATTGGCAAGTCTTGGACACCCATGACGGTCGGGACCCCAAGTGCTTCGGCCAAAATCGCGAGATGCGAGTTAACGGAACCGCGCCCGGACACGATCCCTTTGAGTCTTTCCCTCGGCACGGCAGCTAAATCGGATAACGACAGATCATCCCCGACCAGAATCGTGTCCTTTGGGAAATGGAGCCGGCGCCGGTTACGCTTTTCGAGGTGACTGAGCATGCGGTTGCCGAGTTCTCTTAAATCGTTGGAACGCTCCCGCAAATAGGCATCTTCCATCAAATCAAATCGAGCAAGATGGGTCTCGATCGTTTGTTTTAAAGCGCCTTGAGCCCACTGGCCCTTTTTAATGCCCTGAACCACTTCCTTTGGAATTGCGCCCTCATCCAACATCATCAAGTACGCGTCAAACAATCCAAGGGTATCTTCCCGAAGGTCATTCGCCATTTTTTTAGCAATGCCTTCTACTTCGGCCCGGGTTTCTGCCACCGCCTTCGTAAATCGATCAACTTCACGTGCGACGTTGCGTACTTTTCGGTAAGGCACTTGGCTCAGATCGACCGAAGGATAAATCACGATGGCAACGCCGAGGGCGACGCCCGGCGCGCCCGGCGCGCCGGTAAAAGTCCGCGATGATTTTCGGCGACTCACCGCCAGCAGCCCCGTCACTTTCGCATGCGCAATCAAACCCGCTAACTGCGCCGAAAGCGTCACTAAGAAGGCTTCTTCGCTCTCATCAAAGCGGCGCTTATCTCGCTGCTGAACCACCAAAACGCCCAGCGTTTGTCCTTGATGGATAATTGGCACGCCTAAAAACGCATTAAATTCATCCTCACCAATTTCGGCAATATATTGATTACGGGGGTGCTGCGTCACCGCCTCAACGTTAAGCGGCTCGGCCCGTTCAGCCACATAACCCACCAAACCCTCGCCAATGCCCAGGCTGACCTTGCCCACAACAGACTGATTCAAGCCCCGGGTTGCTCTAAACACGTAGCGATTTTGCTTATCGTCGAGCAAGTAAACGCTGCAGACTTCGGTTGTCATAATGCTGCGCACACGATCAACGGTCACCTCAAGCGCCGCTGTTAAATCCGGCGCCGTGCTGACCTCTTGAACAACTCTACGAAGTGCTTCGAGCACGATTTTTAACCTCTGGTAGGCATTGCTTTAGAAAAGGCGCGAGTTCTTTTAACGCCCGCCGATAGGCATCTTGCTTTGGCGCCCAAACCGCGCCAACGGGATACCAATAAGGAACCCACGCCCAATCATCAAATTCTGGGTGTCGATCCTGATCCAACACAAACTGGTGCGCGTCATCCAAAATCTTAAGTAGCCCGTACTTTTGTTTTTGTCCGACATAGTTCGACTGATTGTTTTTCAGCATGTGCTTCGGCAACCGATAGCGGTACCAGGGCTTGGTCACGGCAATGAGCTGAACCTGTTCTGCAACCAGACCCGTTTCTTCTTGAAGCTCTCGGTATAACGCGGCCTCGATCGATTCTCCCGCTTCAATACCGCCCTGAGGGAACTGCCAAGCCGATTGCTGGCGACGCTTGCCCCAGAAAACCTGTCCCGCGCTATTCGCGATGACGATACACACGTTGGGACGGTAACCCTGTTCATCAATCATATTGATTTGTTCCCGGACACCCTATACTTTAATCAGCCGTCATTTTGACGCCTGATCCACCTATACCATGGATCCCCCCTGCAATCGAGAGGAGACCGCTTTTGCCCCTAGCTATTTTTGACCTTGATGAAACCCTGCTGAGCGGCGACAGTGATCATGCTTGGGGCGAATTTCTCGTTTCAAAGGCCTTGGTCGATGGCGCGCAGTTTAAAGCAGAAAATGATCGTTTTTATCAGCAATATCGCGCGGGTCAGCTTGATGTCACAAGTTACTTGGCATTTTCTTGCGCGCCACTGGCGCGTATTCCATGGCAAACCTTAGAAATCCTGCACAGTGAGTTTATGGCAACGGTCATTGAGCCGATCATTTTACCAAAAGGCCGCGCATTAATCGCGCAGCATCAGGCGCAAGGTGATTTTGTGATGGTGATTACCGCAACCCTTGATTTCATTACGCGCCCCATCGTCTCAGCACTCGGCATCGACACCCTGCTCGCACCCGTTGCTGAATTCAAAAATGGGCAATACACCGGGCAAGTGCCGGGCATTGCAACCCTGGGTCAGGGTAAAGTGGATCGCCTGGCACTTTGGTTAGAAGATAAACCCTTCACCCTGCAAGGCAGCACTTTTTATTCCGACAGCCGTAATGATCTGCCCCTACTGCAACAGGTCGATCACCCCGTCTGTGTTGATCCGGACCCCGTGCTACGAGCACACGCCGAGGCCCATGATTGGCCCATTATTAGTCTGAGGGACCCAATCGGCGTCTAAGCGGTAACCTTAAACGCCAAATCCAAATCCCGAGCGGCCTTAACATCATCCAAGCGCGTGACGGGCAAAGTATGCGGCGCCGTCGTCACCAGCGCCGGGTCAGTCATCGCTTCTTGACGAATCTGAGTCATCGCCGCGACAAAACCGTCGATTTCCGCTTTTGATTCGGTTTCTGTCGGCTCAATCAACAAACACTCGGGGACCAATAACGGAAAATAGGTCGTTGGGGCATGATAACCATAGTCCAGCAGGCGTTTTGCAAAATCCATTGCCGTGACGTGTTGATGCTTGGCTTCGCTTGCGAGGGTGACAATGAATTCATGGGTTGCACGGCGCGCAGGATAAGCCAGCGTGTAGCCCGCTTTCTCCAAAGACTTCGCCAGATAATTCGCATTGAGGGTTGCGTATTCCCCCACCCGATTCATACCCTCGGCGCCAAGCAAGCGAGCATAGGCATAAGCTCTCAGCAAGATACCGGCATTGCCCATAAAACTCGATAATCGGCCGATCGTGTCAGGAATATCCTTGTGATCCAACCAGCGATAGGTCCCATCTTCATCCATGCCAACGGTTGGCGTTGGTAAAAACGGTGCCAGCCGCGCCCCCACACCCACCGGACCCGAACCAGGACCGCCACCACCGTGAGGCGTGGCAAACGTTTTATGAAGATTCATGTGCAAGACATCAAATCCCATATCCCCAGGTCGCACTTTGCCCAAGATTGCATTCAAGTTCGCGCCATCGTAATACAAAAGCCCACCGGCCTCGTGCACGGTCTCCGCAATTTCCTGGATCTGGCGCTCAAAGACGCCACAGGTTGACGGATTGGTCATCATAAGCCCGGCCGTTCTTGGACCAACGGCCGCTTTAAGCGCCTCAAGATCCACATCCCCTTCTTTAGTCACCGGGATTTCTCGCACTACGAAACCGCACATGACCGCGGTTGCCGGGTTTGTGCCATGAGCGGCTTCTGGCACCAGAATCTCAACCCGCTCGTGATCGCCGCGCTTTTGATGATAGGCGCGAATCATTGCAACCCCAGCAAATTCGCCTTGGGCGCCCGCCATCGGGGTGAGCGATACCGCTTGCATGCCCGTCACATCTTTAAGGTAGTTTTGCAGTTCATAAGCGCACGACAAATACCCTTGGCTGTTGGCGAGTGGCGCCAGCGGATGTCGTTTGAGGAACCCCGGAATACTCGCGACCGCATGGGCGCCCCGCGGATTGTATTTCATCGTGCAGGACCCAAGCGGGTAAAACTGTTTATCAATGGCAAAGTTCTTGGAAGACAGGTTGGTGTAATGCCGGACCACTTCCAGTTCAGACACCTCCGGCAGCCCGAGGGTACTCGACCGTGCGTGGACCCCTAGGTCATTCGCCAGCTCGGATGAAACCCCTTCGGCGGCAACATACTGGGCTCTGGCCATTCGGCCCGGCCGACTGTGTTCGTAAATCAACATGTTGCTTTGACCTCCTCGATCACCTCGGCCAATAAACGCGCAAACAGATCGATATCTGCCGCGGTTTTCGTTTCGGTCACATTCACCAAAAGGCAATGGGCCATGCCGGTTACCCAATCTCCAAGCGCAAGGCCAGGCAGAACCCCGCGAACGGCCATCTTTTCAACGACCCGGCTGGCGTCAACTGGCAATGCCAGAACCCGTTCATGAAACACAGGCCCGCTAAAGCGCGCCGTGACACCGTCAATTTGGCATGCTAAATCCGTTAACGCATTGATCCCTGCATGGGCGGTTAGCGCCACCTGACGCAGGCCCTCATTGCCCAGCAAACTCATATAAATCGTCGCCGCAGTCACCAACAACCCTTGATTGGTGCAGATGTTAGAGGTCGCTTTACCTCGGCGGATATGCTGCTCCCGGGCTTGCAATGTCAGGGTATAGCCAGGCTGACCCGTTTGGTCTACCGTTCGGCCAATAATCCGACCCGGCATCTGTCGCACAAATTGCTGTCGACAACACATGAAGCCCAAATACGGGCCGCCGGACGCGAGCGGTATACCCAAGGGTTGACCCTCCCCAACGGCAATGTCGGCGCCCCGAGCGCCCCATTCACCGGGCGGCTTAATGAGCGCCATGGCCGTTGGATTGACGACCCCAATCACCAGCGCGCCGGCGCTGGCAGCCAGGTCCGTTAAAGAGTCGACGTCATCGAGACCACCAAAAAAATTCGGATAACTGATGACCAACGCTGCCGCACCGTCCAGCGCCGCCTCGACCGATCCAGGTAGGCAGCCTGTACTGGGATCGTGGTCGAGCACATCGAGGATCAAACCCTGATTTTTAACAATCGTATGGCAGACCGCGTGATAGTTGGGGTTAAGGTTACCCGCGACCACAATCCGATTACTTTTATTGGATTTATTGGCTCGAACCGCCATCAACATGGCTTCCGCCAAGGCGGTTGCGCCGTCATAGACCGAGGCATTGGCAACATCCATCGCCGTGAGCCGGGTCATCATGGTTTGAAATTCATAAATTAATTGCAAGGTGCCTTGGGAGGCTTCCGCCTGATACGGCGTATAGGCTGTCATAAATTCACCGCGGCCCACCAAGTCCCAAACTGCCGCCGGGATATGATGCTCGTAGGCGCCTGCGCCTAAAAAGCTCAAATCAACTTCATCGAGTCGTGCCCGTTGGTCCATCAACCGCTGCAGCGCCATCTCGGAGATGCCCGCGGGCACCTCGCTTAAGGTTGCGGCGCGCAGGTTTCGTGGGATTTCATCAAACAACGCATCAATATTGGGCACCCCGATGGCGCCTAACATTTCCTGCTCGTCTAATGCCGTGTGGGGAATAAAGGGCATCTAGCATTTCCTCAAAAAGATCAGTGATCGTCCGCCGCGCAGAGCGCCCGATAGTCTTCCGGTGTCAGTAGTTCATTCAACGCCTTGTCATCAGTCGGCTGCAGTCTGAAAAACCAGCCTTCATCAAAGGGCGCCTCGTTGACCGTTTCCGGCGCAGAATCGAGTGCTTCGTTACTACTAATAATGGTGCCAGCAATCGGCGCGTAAATATCAGAGGCCGCTTTGACAGACTCAACGACAGCCACTTCTTCGCCCACCTGAACCGCTCGACCTACCTCCGGTAATTCAACAAACACGACGTCTCCCAGCGCGTCCTGCGCGTGATCGCTGATGCCAACCGTTACGGTGCCATCGGTTTCTAATCGCGCCCACTCATGGGAGGGCAGATAACGAACATTGTCTCGAGTTTCAGCCATGCTTCATGGTCCTCATTGTGTGATATCTACGAAATTACTGTGTAAACGGGCTTGCCGTGCCGCACGAACGGTAGAGAGACGGGTTCTAACGGTAGTCGTTTTCCCCGAATTTCAACAAACAACGGCTGGGTGGCAGCGCTGACTCGCGCAAATCCAATACCGCCTTGTAAGGTCGGCGAGAAGGCCCCACTGGTCAGCTCCCCAACACATGCGGCCCCGCTATAAACCGGGTAATGCGCCCGGAGCACGCCCCGCTCTTTTAAGATCACCCCAATCAAACGCGGCTGAACGCGCGCGGCTCGCGCAGCTTGCACAGCGCCTTCCCCAATGAAACCACGGTCATTGTGAACCACCGTCCAGGCCATGTTACAGGCAAGCGGGGACACCCCTTCATCCATATCGCTGCCATATAGGTTCATGCCCGCTTCGAGCCGCAAGGTGTCCCGCGCACCCAGGCCAATGGGGTGAACGCCGCCGGCTAACAGAGCCTGCCAAAGTGCTTCAGCGCCGGCGTTGGGTAGAATAATTTCGGCGCCCTGCTCGCCGGTATACCCCGTGCGGGCAAAAAACCAATCACCCGCGAAGCCACTTTCGAACACGGCCAATTCGCTGAGCAAACGCGCTTGTGCTGGATCAAGGACAGACTGCAAGATGCTGAGCGCTTTCGGGCCTTGCACGGCAAGAATCGACAACTGCGCGGGCGTTACGACAACCACCTCAAAGGCTTCTGCACACGCCCTGATCCAGGCCAGATCTTTTTCGCGCGTGGCGCAATTCACAACCAGGCGGTACCCTTCATTCAATCGATAGACGATCAAATCATCCAAGACCCCGCCCTCATGATTCAGCATGGCGCTATACAGAGCCTGGCCCGAAGCCTTCAATCGATCAACATCATTGGCCAATAATTTTCGAAGAAACGCCTTGGCCTCCGAGCCAAGAATATCAATGACCGTCATGTGGGAGACATCAAACATGCCTGCAGACTCGCGGACCCATTGATGCTCATCCAACTGAGAGCCATAGTGAATGGGCATTTCCCAACCCCCAAAATCCACCATTTTCCCGCCCGCATCAATGTGGCATGAATTGAGACACGTTTTCTTTAGCATGAGCCGTCCTTCGCAGAGACTTTATTGTAACCAGTTTCGATCGCGCTCACGCCGAAACTAAATCAGCTTCACTAGGAATTTTCTTCATGTCGGCATGGATTACAGATGGCCTGCTGCCGCCAAGCTGAGCGCTTGTTTCAGGCGGGTCTGGTTCTGCAACCATCGCATGCCCGTGCTTCGCGCCAGTCTCAATAAAGGACTTGGGGGATCAAACACGCGTTTGAGCAGATCCGTCGCGGCGGTCATTCTTAAATTGACAGGGCGACGCTGCGCCTCATAGCGCCTCAGCGCCTCGCTCAATGACTGTCTTTGATCGAGCCTTAGGTTCTCGATGGCTTGTGACAGGCTAACGACGTCTGCAAATCCTAAATTTAATCCCTGCCCGGCCAACGGATGAATGCTGTGGGCGGCGTCCCCCACTAAGACCGACCGGCCTTTTGCATAGCGGATCGCGTGCTGCTGTTGGAGCGGAAACACGGCGCGCGCGCCGATCGCGGTCACGGGCCCTAAAGGGCGCGCACTATGCACTGAGACCATTGCCGCAAATTCTTTTTCACTGCAATGCAACTGCGCTTGCGCCTGGGTCGACGACCAAACGAGCACGCTATGATTCGGCTCCGGTAACGGTAAAAAGGCCAATGGCCCCTCTGGCGTAAAACTTTGCCGCGCAATCCCTTGATGCGGCAAAGCCGTTTCCGAAACGCACACCAATGCCGTTTGATCATAGCGCCAGGCAACGCTTTGAATGCCCAGCAAGTCTCGGGTGCGCGAGGCACTGCCGTCCGCGCCAATTAAAAGCCCGCTTTGGATTGTCTCGCCGGTCGTCAGCGTGATCGACACCGTTTCGTCATCCTGCTGAAGATCAACAATGCCAACTTCAAACTGTTGGGTCAGCGCCTCGGCAATCGATGGTTGGCCAAGCGCGTTGAATAATGCGTTCAGCAACCGATGATTTTCAATGATATAACCGGCGGACGGCAATGACAGTTCGCCGCTGCCATCACCGTCCCAAACCGTCATGCCCGAAACAGAACAACCCGCTTGATCAAAAAACGCCGGGGCGACCCCCAATTGCGTGAGGAATTTAACCGAGGCGGGATTGATGGCGCTCACCCTGGGGGATCGATCAAGCCCAAGGACCTGGGTTGCGCCACTGGCGGCACTCGGCGCTAAGCCATGATCAAAAATGAGACCCTTTAACCCTTGGCGCGTTAACGCCAGGGCCGCCGAGAGTCCAACGAGGCCGGCGCCAGCAATGACAAAATCATATCGCGCCATGATCAGACTCCTGACAAACTCGGAAACTCATACGCTCGGCTTCATCAAGCGGGCCTGCTTGGGCTGGGTTCCGCGTCGATTGCGATCGTCAAAACCACCACGCGAATGTATTCAAGAATCTCCATAAAATCGCTTTCATTGTCTTCCGAGTCCGGGACTGGGGCCAATGAACGCGCGATGGCGGCAAGATCCTCGAGCATTTCTCGAATATCAGGCTGCGCCAACAAGCCTTCGGCGTGTTGCGCCAATCCCACCCCGTGTAAAAAACCGCTACACCAGCAGGTCAATTCCGAAAATCGCTCATCCATTGGGGCATCGTCGTCCGGCAACAGGAGCGTCAGATCAAAGTCCGAAAATTCTTCTAAACTTTCAACCGCCGCCTGATGCAGCTCAGAAGTGACCTGCATCAAATCTTCGCTGACGGTGGTCAGTGCAAGCCAGTCTGCAACGGTCTGTTGCGGGAGCTTTTTTTGGCGCNTATCAGCNAGCGCGGCATGCGCGACGATCTGGCCATGGAATTCTGCGGGCCCGCAATCACTACCTGCCGCTTTCAATAAGTCTGTAATAGAGTNGGTCACCGATTGTTGTCCCAATATACGCGCCCCTATTGTATGAGAAAGTCCTGTTCCAGGCGAGGTACAACCATCACAGAGCCTGCTTTGAATTGACCTTGGTCCTAGCCGACCTATATATTAACGGATTCGCTAAGGAGCCGACCTTGAGCCCGACTGACCTGGAAACCAAACTCGACGAACTGACCCAACTCTGCGAGGCGTTGCTTTTAAAGCAGCAACAGCTCAGTTCAGACAATCAACGTCTCACTCAGGAACGCGCGCAGCTCCTTGAACGCAATGTAGCCGTTAAAAGCAAAGTTGAAGGCATGATTCTTCGACTCAAATCTCTGGAGCAAGACTAAGATGGCGACGTCTGAAACCATTACTGTTTCTATTTTTGATAAAGACTACCCGGTCAGCTGCCCGGCCGATGAGGTTCAAGCGCTCAGGGATTCGGCTTTCTACCTGGATCAAAAGATGCGCGAGATTAAGAAGTCCGGCAGCGTGCTCGGCTTAGACCGTCTTGCCGTCATGGCCGCATTGAACATTACGAACGATTTTTTGTCCGTCGACCGAGCGCATCAAACCTCACGGCTGTCGCTTGCGGATAATCATGAAGTGCTTAAACACAGCGAGCAGCGCGTTGATGCCTTGATTGAAGTTTTAAAGGCCAGCAGCCTCTAACCCGGATTGGTGCACAATCCGTCGCGCCTTTCACCTCGAGACTGTTATACTGCTGCCGCGCCCTGGGTTGTTTGCCAGTCGATATGTCCTCGACCCTTTAAGCGACCGCTAGGGGGTCTTTTTTCGAGTCTTGTGCGCATATCCGTTTTGCGGGGAGCCTTCGGATCGTTGGAGACCACCGTCTTGAACCGCAGGGTTCAAGGGCCTTTCAGACAGCGGCAACTTGGGGCGTCATCCGTTGGAGCACAATCATGGTTATCACGACCCTTCGAGCCTTAGATACTTCGTGCGGCTGTAACAACAAGGAGATTGGACGCTTTGGTTCAAGCGAGTAGAAAGGCCCTGCGCAGTCAACGCCGAGGTCTCACCCAAACAGAACAACGACGAGCGGCAGAGGCCGTTGCACAATCTGCAAAACACCTGATTGCGAATCTGAATCTTCGAACCCTCGGCGCCTACTGGCCAAACGACGGCGAGTTGTCCGGCTTGCCGATCCTGCAAGAAGCCCTGGTTCTTGGGCTCACCTGCACATTGCCCATTATCTCGAACCAATCCTTAACGTTTGCTCGCATCGGCCCAACCACCCGCTTTCACCCTAATCGCTANGAAATTCTAGAACCCATCCANGACGCGGACAGCGAGGTCCCTTTGCTGCAACATGANGCGCTCTTTATGCCNTTGGTCGGCTTTAACGAAACCGGCGCGCGATTGGGTATGGGTGGCGGCTACTATGATCGGACCCTNGCGCACTGTTTGGCCGAGCCCAAAAGGCCANTCTTAATCGGACTCGCCCACGGGTTTCAGCAGTGCTCATTTCCCACCAACCCATGGGATATTCCNCTGGACTATGTTTTAACACCGGAAGAAATCTTTCAGATCAAAATCGAGTAAACCGCGCGAAGCGCTGGAGCTGCTATGACCATCAGAACCATTATTCGCATGGGCCATCCAAGCCTACGAACGCCTGCTACGCCCTTTCCTGAAAAGGATATCAACACGCCCCGCTTTCGCGACTTGATCCGAGATATGCGTGACACCCTTCACGATGCGGGTGGCATCGGCTTAGCCGCGCCGCAAATCAATGACATGGTCCAGGTGGCCATCATCGAAATCGACGAGGGCCCTTCGCGCTATGGGGATTTGGGCGCCGTTGAATTCAGTGTTTTTGTNAATCCCCGGGTCACCGTTTTAAACCCAGAAACCAAAGGCTATTGGGAAGGATGCTTGTCTGTGCCGGGCTTACGCGGGTTCGTCAATCGGCCCCAGTCTATTCAGGTTGACTACTTGGACGCCGGCGGTTGTACCCAGCAACGCTGTTTTAATGGCTTTGCCGCAACCGTTGTCCAACACGAGTTCGATCATCTCATCGGGAAACTCTATATCGACCATATTGCCGATCCGGCCCTGCTGTCGTTTGAAGCAGAATTTGAGCAGTTCCACCTCAGCGCGGAGGATTAGACCCTTTACGATGGTCACGAGCCTCGGCGCGACCTGCAATTAAGATCGTCGTTCAGAAAACGGGCTCAACCTACATTGGGGTAAGGACACGCTTACCTTTCCGCGAGCTGGACAGGCAGCCGACCCCTGCGACCCCTACGCCTCAAAGACGGAGGTGGTCATCGCAATTCGAGCGGCAGACGCTTCCTCGGCCTGGTGCAGATCAGGTACTCTTCAACCATCACAAACCGTGACCGGGGCTCAAATCATGAATCAAGATGAAATCAAACGTCTCCTTGGGATCAAAGCGGCCGACTACATTGACCCCTGGTTGCAGGTTGATGCGTACATTGGCGTTGGGACCGGCTCCACAGCGAACCATTTTATTGATGCCCTGGCTGGCGTGCAGCACCGGTTTGCGGGGGCGGTCGCAAGCTCGGTTGCATCGGCTGACCGATTGAAATCCCACGGTATTCGCGTCGTTGAGCTCAACGAGGTGTCATCGCTGGCGGTCTACGTCGATGGCGCTGATGAAATCAATCCCGCCTTTAGCATGATCAAAGGCGGTGGCGCGGCCCTCACCCGTGAGAAGATCGTGGCCAGCGCAGCAGATCAATTTGTGTGCATTGCCGACAGCAGCAAATGGGTCGAGCAGCTCGGCGCCTTCCCTCTGCCCATCGAAGTGATTCCGATGGCGCGGTCCTTGGTCGCGCGGAAGTTGGTCGGCCTGGGCGGCACGCCCGTGCTGCGAGAAAACACCCGGACCGATAATGGCAACGAAATATTAGATGTGCACGATCTCAACATCACAGACCCCGCTCACTTGGAGTCGCAAATTAATCAGATAGCCGGCGTCGTGACCAATGGTCTGTTTGCGAGGCGAGGCGCCGATGTTTTGTTAATGGATGTCGACGGCGAGGTGCGTATCCAAAAGCGGCGCGGCAGCGCTTAAAATCGGCCCTTTTCCAAGCGCGTCATCAAACCGCGGCCGCATCAAGCGTAATGGCCAGCCATTGCTTCAAGCGAAATCGGCTTAATCTTAGAGGCATTGCCCGCCGTGCCAAAGTCCTCGTACCGGGCTTTGACAATGTCCTTCATCGCGACCATCGATGCGGCTAAATATTTTCTGGGATCAAATTCGGCCGGATGTTCTGCTAAAAATTGCCGGATCGCACCGGTTGAGGCAAGCCTTAGATCGGTGTCGATGTTGATCTTACGAACGCCATGTCGAATCCCTTCCTGAATCTCAGAGACGGGCACGCCATAGGTTTCTGGGATCTCGCCGCCGAAAGCATTAATCACCTTCAACCACGCCTGAGGCACACTGGATGAGCCATGCATCACCAAGTGCGTGTTCGGGATTTTTTGATGGATCGCTTTAATCCGCTCGATCGCCAGAATATCGCCCGTTGGGGGTCGGGAAAACTTATAAGCGCCATGACTCGTGCCAATGGCAATCGCCAGCGCATCACAATCAGTTTGTTGAATAAAATCCGCGGCTTGATCTGGATCCGTTAACATTTGCGCCATCGACAAGGTGCCACTGGCGCCCACGCCATCTTCTTCTCCGGCCTCACCCGTTTCAAGCGAACCCAAGCACCCGAGCTCGCCTTCAACGGTTACGCCGCAAGCATGGGCCATCGCAACGGTCTGTTGCGTCACCAAAACGTTGTATTCATAGCTTGCCGGGGTTTTTTGATCTTCCAAGAGCGAGCCATCCATCATGACCGATGAAAAACCCAGTTGGATAGAGCGCTGGCACGCCGCCGGTGAGGCGCCATGATCCTGGTGCATCACCACAGGAATATGTGGAAATTCTTCAATGGCGGCCAAAATTAAATGCCGTAAAAAATTACTGCCTGCNTACTTCCTCGCGCCCGCCGAAGCCTGCACGATCACTGGGCTATCGGTTTCATCGGCGCTCTCCATAATGGCGCGGATCTGTTCCANGTTATTCACATTAAATGCCGGCACGCCATACTGATGCTCGGCTGCGTGGTCCAATAGTTGCCGCATGCTCACTAAAGCCATTGCTTTACTCCTGTTCTAACGATGGATGACCAATTGGTCCTGTGCGACCCTCGCCTCAAGCGCCGCGATGGCGGGCAGGGTTTTACCTTCAACAAATTCAAGAAATGCGCCACCCCCGGTTGAAATATAACTGATCTGATCAGCCGCCCCAAAGGCGTCAATGGCGGCCAAAGTATCGCCGCCACCGGCCAGTGAAAACGCCGGACTTGCCGCAATCGCCTCGGTAAGCGTGCGGGTGCCCCCGGCAAAAGCCTCAAACTCAAAAACGCCCANTGGCCCATTCCAGATGATGGTCGCAGCACCCTGAATCATCGGCAGCAAGGCCGCCATGGTCTGCGGCCCGAGATCCAANATCATGTCTGCATCAGTAACCGCCTCAACCGGCTTCACCACGGCGCGCGCATCGGCGTGTAATTGATCGCTCACGACGACATCAATGACCTCGGGCACCTGGACCCGCGTGCGGATGCGCTTGGCAGCCTCAATCAGACCAGGCTCATGCAAAGACCGCCCCACGTCAAAGCCTGCGGCCGCGATAAAGGTATTGGCAATACCACCCCCAACAATCAAGGTGTCGACTTTTTGACTCAGCGCCTCAAGCACTTCTAGCTTGGTTGAGACTTTACTACCCCCAACAATGGCCACCACAGGCGCTTTTGGCTGCTCTAGCGCCTTGGACAATGCCGACAACTCCGCGGCCAGCAAGGGCCCAACACAGACCGCTGGTGCATATTGGGCAACCCCGGCTGTTGAAGCTTGGGCGCGATGCGCCGTACCAAACGCGTCCATTACAAAAATATCGCACAGCGCGCCCAATTGCCTCGACAAGCCTGCATCATTGGCTTTTTCGCCAACATTGATCCTGATATTTTCCAGCAAGACGATTTTCGCTTTTGTGGCGGGCAACCCATCCAAATATTGGTCCACCAACGCAACCTCTTGACCCAAAAGCTGTTCGAGCACCTGCGCCACCGGCGCCAAACTGACCTCAGGCTGATCGGCTAACGCAACGCCTTCTTTCGGACGACCGAGATGCGACATGACAATCACCTGCGCGCCTTGCGCCAAGGCATACTGCAAGGTTGGCAAGGCTGCGCGAATGCGAGCCTGGCTGGTCACCCGACCATCCTTCATGGGCACATTTAAATCCTGACGGATGAGCAACCGCTTCCCGGTGATTTCAAAATCCGAAAGACTCGGCAAGCGCATCTCAGAGCAATTCCTTGACCGTCGCCACAATATGCTCAGCGCTAAAGCCAAAATGGGCGAGCACATCCGGCCCAGGGCCGGACTCACCAAAACGATCTAAACTCACTACCGCGCCGTCTAGGCCCACCCACTTACGCCAATAGTCACCATGGCCTGCTTCAACCGCCACGCGAACGCGGCGGTCTTTTGGTAGCACCTGCTGCTGATAGTGATCAGGTTGGACGGCAAACACTTCAGCGCAGGGCATCGAGACCAAGCGTGTCGGCTGGCCATCGGCGTTAAGGTCAGTGCGGCTTGACGGGCGATTTCAACTTCCGAACCCGTTGCAATCAGAATTGCGACGGGCGTCGAGGCTGGTTCAAATAAAATATACCCGCCTTGGTCAATCGCGCTGAGCTGATCGGCATCCCGGTCTTGGTGCGCGAGATTTTGTCTCGAGAACACGAGCGCCGTTGGGCCTGCCCGGCGCTCAATCGCCGCTTGCCAGGCGCTCACGGTCTCGACCGTATCGCAAGGTCGCCATACTTGCAGGTTGGGTGTGGTGCGCAAATTGGTTAACTGCTCGACCGGCTGGTGGGTCGGTCCGTCTTCGCCTTGCCCAATACTATCGTGGGTATACACGTGGATATTCTGCAGCCCCATCAAGGCTGACATCCGCACCGCATTCCGGGCATATTCCATAAACATCAAAAAGGTTCCGGTAAACGGAATCAGGCCCCCATGTAAGGCCAAGCCATTGGCGATCGCGGTCATACCAAATTCGCGCACGCCATAGTAACATAGTTCCCACTGGCGTCTTCGGCCGTGATGGGCGCGGCGGCAGGCCAGTTGGTATTGTTCGATCCGGATAAATCCGCAGAGCCGCCAAGGAGTTCCGGTAATAGCGCCGAAAGCTGAGCAATGACTTCGCCGGAGGCTTGCCGGCTGGCCAGTACTTTGCCGGCGCTTGGGCATCACGCCGCAGGGTTGCCATCGCCTCGGGCCAGATTGCGGGCAATTCGCCCTGCATCCGACGCGTTAAGTCTTGCGCTAATTCGGGAAATGCTTCGGTGTAAGCTGCAAAGGTCTGCTGCCAGCCGGCTTCTGCGGCTGCCCCGCTTTCAAGGGCATCCCAATCATTCTTCAGCGCCTCAGGAATGACGAAGGGTGCGTGGGACCAATCCAGCGCCGCTCGGGTCAGCGCAATTTCATCATCACCCAAGGGCGATCCATGACTGCCCGCAGTGCCGCCTTTATTGGGCGAGCCGAACCCGATGGTGGTTTTACAGCAGATCAAAGTTGGCTGAGACAGATTGGCTTTCGCCTCACGAAGGGCTTGGCTCACCGCGTCCGCATCATGACCATCCACCGCGCGCATCACATGCCAGCCGTAAGCTTCAAATCGGGCAGCGGTATCATCGGTAAACCAACCGGTAACAGGACCATCAATCGAGATGCCATTGTCATCATACAAACAAATGAGCTTGCCCAGACC
>JGI20160J14292_10000745_pt1 | contig 28667 bp, 28 predicted proteins | sample COG_10_FD_14292 | JGI IMG/M metagenome (IMG submission 14292) | reverse complement strand
GAGGTTTCTTGTTACTGAGGAAAGTTCATTTTCCTTAATCCCCCTCGGAGTGGTTTTTATATCGGAGTTAGTTTTTTCTCCCTATGTAAAATGACAGGATAACTTATGTTAGATTTAACAGAAGTTAGATTTGTTTTCTAAAGAGATCTTTATTAATTTTAAAAACAATCATTCGTTTATCATATTTATCTTTTTCTCTTGTAATGAAGTCTTGATCTAAATAGGAGGATAACCTAATATTTAGGTTATCTATAAATTTATTTTTCTCTCTATTTATATGATTTAAATTTAATCCATTGGAAATAAAATAATTATTCAATTCTGAATTAGTTAAATACGGATTATTTATTAAGTTGCGTATAATTTTAACCGATTTTTCATCTTCTAAAATTGGAGTTTTATTTATAAATAATACAGGTCCATTTATGTGAAGTTTATTTTTGTTTTTGTTTTTGTTTCGGATTAAAATAAAAACAAACGTGATAAATAAGAAAAACCCTATTACCAATAAAATCCGAAAAATTAATATATTATCTGAAAAAATAGATATGTTTAAAGGAGAACTATTCTCAATAATAGATTTGAAATCCATTGATCTAATATAAATTTTTCCATCAACATCATTAGAAATGTAAAATATTTCATCTTCATGTACCGCAAATTTTGTGTGGTGTTCATTTGATAAATGAGACTGTCTTAATGACATGGTATATTCAGATACAGAATAGTCATCTTTTTTTATAATTAATATTTTTTGTGAGTCTGGGTAAAACAGAAAAACATATTCATTATTTAAATCAATATAAGATTGAGGTTTTTTAATTTTAGGATTAACTTTAAATACGTCAAGAATTATTTTGTTGTCAAAATCGTAAATAAACCCATTGTTGTTGAAATTTATCTCATTTTGAAATTTATTTATATATGAATAAAATCCAAAAACATGTAGTTTATTTTCAACCATAAAATGAAACCCAACATAAGAGAATGGAATTACTTTCTCAAACCCTTTATATTTTACTATATCCCATTGATTTGATTCCAAATTATCATAACTCATTAATAAATTAGTACCCTCAAAATAACCATATCCACCAAATCGATAAAGATTATTCTTGTAAACTAAATTTAGAGACCCATTATTCGTTTTATTATCGTAGGATTCATCTATTCTGATAATAGAATCATTTCTGTATTCATATAGAAGACCACTTTCATCACTCAAGAAAATAATTTTATCATCTAGATGAAAAGGAATATGATCCTTTAATTCAAAATTAACGGGGAATTTGATTTCAACGTCAGAGTGAAGAATTCTTTTAGTTTTTAAATCCAGTTTAGATAATGTTTCTGAGAAAATATAAAGAGTATCAGATTTTTGAATTAATGAATTGTCTAAACTATGTTTATAATCTTGTCCCCAACTAATGTTTGTTAAAAAAAACATCATCAGTATTACATATAATTTAATCATTTAATAAAACTACAAAATCTCAAATCATTACATAACAGACGCAATACTTTGCGTCGACTTTGCAACACTAAAGGATGATAATAACTCTTAAATTTGTTTTATTAATCAAAAAAAAAAAATGAAAAATCTATTTACGTTTATTATGGTAATGTTAGTGTCAATTGGTTATTCTCAATCGGAATCTAAATTCTATTTGGGAGTAGGATTAGGTTTAGCTACTACAGGTGGAGACATATCTTCAGATAACAATTATGGTACGGGATTAAATCTTAATTTTTTAAATCTTGGATATAGGTTTAATGATACTTGGGGATTAACCGCTAACCTTGGATCTGCAGGTCATGCAATAGATGATTCTGAAGCCGCTTTGGGAATTGGAGTTTTTAGTATTGGTCCTATGATTAGTTTTTCAGTTAGTGATAACATGACATGGGATTTTAAACCACAATATGCACCTAGTATGAAGGGGAAATTTGCTGGTGATGATGCAGGGATATTTGGTGATCTAACTCTGAGTGGTAATGCTTTTGTTATTGGAAACTCTCTGGTTTTTGGTGATGGGAGTAAAGGATTTGATTTTTCTTTAGATATTGATTATCTCACAGGAAAATTCGATGAAGTTTCTGGTTTTGGTGCATCGATAGATGATGACTCAAAATATAATAGCTTTAGGTTAGGTGTTGGTATTCGTTATAATTTTTAAAAACATCTTATTAAGATATTAAAAAAAGACTAACTATAAAGTTCTATTTCTTCCTGAAGAAATAGAACTTTTTAATCATTATGTATGAAGAAATCAATATCAATAATACTATTAGTACTAATCAGTTTTAATGGATATTCTCAAAAGAGGAAAAAAAGAAGGGCTTCTGAAAGAAAACAAAATATTGTAGAGACAGTAATTGAGGTAAGTGATGAATCAAAGGATAACCAAACTTTAAAAAGAAAAGTTGCTATAGCGAGATTTTCTAACGAAACTAGTTATGCCAAGGGTCTTTTTTATGATAAACTGAATGATCCGATGGGTAAACAAGCTGTTGATATTTTATCTACAAAACTTGCATCTTCTGGTAAATTTATCCTCTTAGAAAGAGAAGACTTTGATTTGATTGAAGAAGAATTGAAAATAGCTGATAATGAAAATTATCAAAAGGTTGGTGCAGATTTTTTGATTATTGGATCAATTACTGAATTTGGAAGAAAGAATGAAGGTCAAAACAGACTACTTTCTCGAGAAAAAACACAGATAGTCGAAGCAGGTATAAGCATACGTCTAGTAGATGTTTCAACGGGTCAGATAATTTATTCTGAAGAATCAAAAGGTCAAGCGGAAACTTCCAATAAAACTACTATAGGATTAGGTAAAAGGACTGATTATGATTCAACACTAAGTGATAAAGCTATTTCATCAGCAATCTCCCAACTTGTTGAAAACATAATAAACAACTGTATGAATAGACCTTGGAAGTCCTATTTTTTAGCCTACGATGAAAACGGAGTTATTATTTCTGGAGGAGCCAGTCAAGGGATAAAAGTTGGTGATATCTTCGATGCGTTTATTAAAGGGAAAAAAGTGAAAAACCCTCAAACTGGAATCTCAATTGAATTACCTGGAAGAAAAGTTGGTCAAATTCAAGTAGATTATCTTGGAGGGGAAAATCCACAAAATGAATTTTCACTTGTATCATTCATTAATGGTCAAATTAATCAGGATGATTTAACTAAATATTACATTAAAGAAATCAAGAAATGAAAAAATTAATTTTATTGTTATTTATATTTATTTCAAGTTGTGGTGTTACGAAAACTTCCAGTAGTGGTATTGAGAACCAATCCTTCTTGTCATTTGTAACTTCTGATAAACGTAATTATCCTGAGGGGGTTGAAGTGACTCTTGATGACAAGACCAGTTTTAAAGCTGAAGTATTTAAAAACAGAGATAAAGTTAAACATATACGCCTTTATGGGATTTCAACTGGGAAACATAAAGTCTCTGTATTATTTAATGGTAAAGTTATATATGAAAAAACAATATTTCTTTCGTCACAACAAACTAAAAAAATAATTCTACCATGAAAAAATACACTTATTTAATTTTTTTATCTGTTTTTTTAATTTCATGTACATCTACTAAAGGTCTTTATACTTGGAGTAAGTACGAACAAGCAAGTTATAATTACTTGAAAAAATCAGATGAAAAATCTACTGATAAACTATTCAAAGAATATGAACTTCTTATAAATAATCAGAAAGGAACAAGAAAAGTTACCCCCCCTGGGATATTAGCTGATTATGGGTTTCTCTTAATTCAAAAAGGTGATTTGATTAAGGGTAAAGAGTATTTGAAAAAAGAAATTTTATTATACCCAGAGTCAAAAATTTTTATAGATCGAATTTTAAAACTTGTTGAAAAATGAAAAATATCATTTATATTCTTTTAATCTGTTCATTATTATTGACTAGTTGTAAGTCAGCCTCAGTAATTAAATCTAAACAATATAGTGGTATATATAATCAAAATCCATTATCAGTATTAATAATGCCTCCTATCAACAGGAGTACTAATGTTGAGGCGAAAGAATTTTTCTACACCACTCTAAATGTGCCTGTCATAAATGCAGGATATTATGTAATCCCACCATTTTTATCGATGGAAATTTTGAAAAGAGAAAGTGCATATGATGCTGAACTTTTTATAGACAGACCTTCTTTAGAAGTGTTTGCTGAAATATTTGGAGCTGATATCGCTATGTTTACTATTATAAATAAATGGGATAAATCAAGTGTTTTTTCTACAGTGACTATAGACCTCGAATATATTTTAAAGTCTACACGCACCAATGAAGTGTTATTTACAAAAAAAGGTGTTGTTACTTATAATACTTCACTTTCAACAGGAAATCCATTACTAAACATAGCAGCTTCTCTAATAAACACAGCGGCTATTAAGTATGTAGATGTAGCAAGAGCTTGTAATAATTATAGTTTTTCAGATATTCCTAAGGGGAAATATAGCCCAAAATTTGGGTTAGATCGTGAAGAGAAATCTAGTCCGAAAAAGTTTAATGTTAGACTACCAAAATAATAATCAAATGAAAAAAACAATCTATTTCCTATCCCTAATTACACTTTTATCATGTTCAGGTTCGGACGATGATGTTGATATAGTAAAAAAACCTACAACTTTTGAGGAAGCTGCAATAGGTCAATGGGTTTCTCAATTAACAGAAAGTATCAGAATGGGATTAGAAGTAACATCCAATGATTCTTCAGTCTACACTAGTGTAGGAGATGATTGTTTTACACAATCCTTTAGTAATGAAGGGACAACTACAATTATAAGAAACACAACATCTGTTTTAGAAGGTCTAACCTCTAATTTGCCAGTATCTTCAGTTTTTTCTGGGGAGGATTTAGTTTTACTCCGAGACGCAGGAGTCGAGTATATAGATGCTAGGTCTGCTTCTTGAAGAGAATAGGGTCGTATATGATGAAGAGATATTCAACAACAATATACCATAGATCCTACACAGAGGTATGATCTAATGTCGGGAATCAAACCTTAAGTGTAGTAATTCGTTGAGACAGAATTTTATGTTTATTCCAAACGTTGATAAACTAAAAAGTCCTGAAGCTAAAAAGTACAGTTTTTTGCTTTAATTACTCCCCTAAAATTTGTAAAAAGATGAATTGGGATGAAAACTCAACCATGCGCGAATAAATTGCTTATAGTATTGAACACTAGTTAACTCCTCTCCTTTTAATGCACCATCAACACATTGCCCGAAGAGATTCCACGTTGATTTAGTCTTTGTGTCGGTTAAAATATCCCCACTAATTTCAAAATCTAAGACCTCTCCTTTTAACGTTCTAAGATAAGTATAAGAAGAAGAGCCATCTTCTGAGCTAAGTACTAACAAAGCATTATCCCCTAATTGATCTTGTACCAATCGTTTCTTTTGAAGTTGGTTCCAATCATAAGCAATTTCCTGTCCCTCTAATTCAACCCCAATAATTAAGGGGGGTCTCTTTTGGAAATGCCATCCAGGAAGACTTAACTCATACTTAAGTAAGCCAGATACAAAATCGTATTTCTTTTGATAAGAAGGATCATATTGCAAAATCGCCGAATCAGGATGCTTTTCTAACCAATGTTTTAAACTCATTTGTTCCATAGGGATATCTTGTAAAACTTTCCCCGCTAGTTCTCCTTTTGCTGCTTCTCCCGTTTCTTGTCTCCACCATGTCTGGGTCTTGTAATCTCTAAATATGGCATTAAAAGTAACAGCTCCAACTAAGGCTTGTCCTCCCGTAACAAAATCCAACGCTTCTCCGTCAACAAGGATATCATAAACACGTCCACTGCGACATAAACCGCAATAGGTAATCCAAATGGGATGATTGGCAATGTGATCACTCACTTGGTGGTGATAGAATAACATACTTACTGGATAAGCTTTTTGCTCACCATTCCAATTAACCCCCATAACTTGCTCCTCTAGGGCTACGGTATTTTGATCTGCTTTAGCAAAGTTAATTTGCTTTAAAGGATCAAACTTATGCTTCCCAACCCAAAAAAGATTGAATAACCAGTAAACAAAACCCCATACTAATACTAGCGCAATACTGAAAGGAACAACAGAGGCTTGTTCTTGACCAGTCATAGAAAATAAACAATAGGCCATCAATGCAATAAAAAGGAGTCGGAAATAGAGAATTTTACTCCACATAAAATAAGCTAGATCTAATTGCCAACTGTATTTTTGAAGTAAGGGTGGGGTTCCGTTTGCACTTAGTCCTTTGATTAATTCAGCTAATATCAATGCCGAAAATGAATAGTAAAAGAGTGTTGTAAACATGATTGTTTTTTTAATTATTATAGGTTGAAATACGTATTTTGGTATTGAGTTTTGCCTTGCATAAGGCGTGTAAAAAGCAAGTTTGTTCTGAAATATCTAAAATTTGTGTTGCGAATTCGTTCTCTTCCTCACTTTCTAAATAAACATGGGTTTCTAAGGCCTTAGCGCTACCCTTTTCACCTGTTCCTCCAGAGGCTCCACCTAGAGAGAAAAAGGAGTCTTGCAGAATTCTATATTCCAAAAGGTTTTTCTTTTTCATTTTAGCATATCGACCAAACTGTGTCATAAAGCAAAATCCAATTCCCGCAGAAATATACGTAGCTGCATCAGGTGCTCTTCCTTGTCCGCCATTTTCAGGACCTTCTTCAGATAATAAAGTAAAAACAGAACCATGAGGGTTATAAAGATGCTGCGTTATCTCTTTTATCCCATCTGGACGAAGGGTGCAAATTCCTCTTAAATGAAGTAGGCGGTCTTGTTGATCTGTAAGCGAAGATCCAGCTCCACTAATCGAGTTTTTGTGCTTTGGGGTCATCCCCATCTTGATGCACGTTTGATTCCAATCGCCTGTTGCAGGTTGAGCTTCATCAAAAATCATTTTGGGATCTGTCATTAAATCTCCGTCAATCTCTAAGGCTTTATCAGGAACAAGCTCTTGATTATTATGGCTTAATTTAAATAAACTCTCATGCGGGCGTTTCATCAAGTCATTTAATGGTGAAGCTGCCGTTGCATCGATAACAAGTTGTTGTAATGTCTCTTTACTTGCCTCTGCATCTATTTGCGCTTCTAATTCAACATCATAAGCATGGGCAATCATATCTCCTTTCATCATACTGCCCTTCATACTGTAAAAATTATCTTGAATAAGACGAATATTCTTAATCGAAATATTCCGGAGTTTAGCTAAAGCTGTAATCTCATTCATATATGAGGCAACCATTCCCACAGTGAGATGACATAAGGGTGCCGGTGCATAATCTGTTCCGTTGAGATACACACCTTCATCACTAGCTAAACGCCATGTAGTCCCGGTACGCGCCGAGGTAATGAGTGCCTCTTTTTGAAATACCGTTAGTGAACGAACAACGGTACGCAGATCTTCACCTAAGACTACTTTAGGTGTTTTAACGCCAATATCTTTGGCATTCTTTACTTGAAAAAACAAAGGCTTTTTACTATTTAAAAGCTTGTTTTCTACTTCGATCATACTGCCTATTGTTTTCTTAATTCTTGGGCCACGGTTAAATAATAATTCCGTGCAACGGCATTATCAATATTACGTCCTAAACCTTCCATCGCATTTGCTTTAAGGCTCTTATACGCTCTATTCTCAGGCATTATGATCAACAGATAATCGATCAATTGTGCTGCCCACTGAAACTCACTCCCATTTAATGCATTGATGACTTCACTTTTAACTTTTTCATCCCCTCCCATTAACGCAATCATTTTATGCGATTCTTCTTTAGAAGACAAGGGAATAAGATTGGTAGCATTTCCATCAAACCAGCCCATATAACCATTAAAGATTTGGCGAACAGACCAATCTACTCGCCCATAATAGCCGTGTAAATAATCTTTTGAGGCAAAGTGCTCGGGTAATTGAACATAATCCACTAGTTCATCTGGAGTCATGCCTTGGTTAATCCCCTGCACTGTTTTTTCAAAAACAAATTTTATTGCGTCACGATAGTCTGTTAATATTTCTTTGACCATTTCTTTACCTAAAACGGGTCGTGTATGACCGCCGACAAGGTGATTGGCTTCTTTTGAAATCATAAGACTAAGGCTATTGATCCAGTCGTATACATCACGGTATTCTGTTCCGCGTATAGCGTAGAGATTAGGCCATGATTTATAAAAATTATCACCTGAAAACACTACTTTTTCTTGAGGAAGCCAAACAAATAATTGATCATCTGTTTCGCCAGGAGCATGGTATAGTTCGATTTCAATCCCAGCGATATTAATCGCTTTAAAGGGTTCATTAAGCAGTTGATTCGGTTTTAGGTTACTGGTATAAACCGTTTTGATCTCTTTTTTGTCTTTTGAATTTTCTTTTGCTGGAACGGGTTTAACCATGTACATTGCTGGGGCAACACCGTTGTTAATGCGCTGTTGCTTTGGCAAGGCAAAACCTGCTTGTCTTAAAGGACGTTGAGGAAAGTTCACTCCGGCTTTTGCACTAAATTCGCCTTCGTGACCAAAGTTTTGCATTGCCCAAATATCAACATCTTGACCATCTACATAAGTGGCAACCCCCTTAGCATGATCTCCATGCCCATGGGTAACAATAATCGCTTTTAAAGGGAGAGATGTGATTTTGGCAAATTCGGCCTTTATCTTTGCAGCTGACCTTGGATTTGATCCCCCATCTATAAGGATATAACCATCTTGCCCCAAAACCATCGAAATATTTGAAACATCGTAACCTACAGCTGTATATACATTTTCTGTCACTGAAATAACTTCTTCAGTGAATTCTGAATTGCGCTTTTCTAATTTCTTTTCAGCTGGAGTTTGTGTAGTTGGTAATGGACTTAGTGTTTCAGACTTATCTGATGTTGAACACCCATTAAAAAGAAAAAAAGAAAAAAGGAATAATAAGAATTTAGATTTCATGACTAGGATTTATTGTTGTTAAAAAAAAGGTGAATACTATAAGTGAGCAAGTAATAGAAAAGGATCCCCCCTATTACACCGATTTCTAAACTAGTTAATATGGTTAGCATAAAAGTAGCCGTGAAAACGGTAAAGTCAATTTTATTTTTTCCCCAAAGTTCTTTTACATAATCGACTTTTAAGAGTGAAAACACCGAGTGAACAATTATAGCTGCTAAAACAGCATTGGGTAGATAATAGAATAAAGGAGTGATAAACAAAAGGGTTACTGCAAGAAGGATGATGGTAATCAAGGAAGAAATTTGTGTTTTTGCCCCAGCTGTAACATTAATCGCGGTACGACTAAAACTGCCGGTAGAAGGGAATGCCTGAAAAAATGCACCGACAACTTTGGCTAGGCCTAATACAAATAATTCTTTGTTTGCATTTACTTTTTCTTCTTGCAAGTGCTCAAAAGATAAGGCAAGTCCAATACTGCCCACATAACCAATAAAAGTAACCGCAAAAATACTTGGAATAAGGCTAATAAAAGTACTTATTTCATAGACAGGAAATATTAATTCTGGAAAACCTTGAGGGATATCGCCAACGATTTGAAGCCCCTTATTGTCCAATTGAAAATAGTAACTCATCCCAATGGAGGTTAAAACAACAACTAGCGCTACTGGAAATCGTTTGTTTCTCGAATTTACTAAGAGGATGGTTAATAATGAAAAGCCAAATAATCCCAAGGCAAGTAAGTTGATCTCTATCGCGTGATTGATCACATAAAACAACGTCTCAAATGTCGAAAGCTGACTAGGTATCATTAATCCAAGGGCATCCTTAAATTGCGAAAATATAATCAAAATCGCTGCAGCTTGAATAAATCCAGAGAGTACTGTCTTTGGAATATATTGGGTTAATTGCCCCATTCTTAATGCACCAAGGATAATTTGAAAAACACCTATAAAAAGTCCTAACAAAATGATCAGTTGAATATAGGGCTCACTAAAAGGCGTATGGATTTTAGAAACACTTTTCAACATCAAGATTGCCGTAATGGCTACTGGACCAATCGATAAGTAATAAGAGCTCCCTAAAAGAGCATAAATTAGCATAGGTATCAACGCACTATACAATCCGTAAATAGGCGGTACACCTGCTAACAAAGCATACGCTAAAGCTTGAGGAATGAGAATAATACCCACCGTAAGTCCTGCAATTATATCCGAATTAAACGATGAACGCTTATATTCTTTTAAGGACGCTATTAAAGGGGAAATGCTTTTGATCACTCGTCAATTATTTCTTTAATAGAAAAACTATTGTACCTCTTTGGGTCTGTAAAAAACCAAAACAATGATGCTAATTGAACTGATTACAGGCGCAATCATCGCAATCATGTAAAAATCGGTCGCAGAAATATTGGCGGCTACTATAGAAGCCCCAATCATAGGCGTAATAATCGATCCAATACGTCCAACACCCAGACTAGCGCCTACACCTGTCCCGCGAATTGAGGTTGGATAAAGACTCGCCGCTAATGGTGCTAATCCAAGGGTAGAACCCACTGCAATCGCGCCTGCAAATGGAGCAATTAAAAACCACATTTCTTGGTCATTAACCACCTGACCTAGTACATAGTACAAAACTGAAGCTAGCGGAAAGGCATAAATAAGCACTTTAGAAGCACCGTATTTATCTGCTAAATAACCAATGATTATTCCACCTATACTTGCACCCAGATAATAATGCCCTACAGCATTTCTACTTAGCCCAGCTTCCCAGCCAGCCGACTGTAATATAGTGGGTAGCCACAAGGACATGATGTAAATAATAAATTGACCAGCAATAAAAGCTAGCCATAAAAAACTAGTTACCATAAGTCTTCCGTTACTGAATAATGAAGTCAAAGAGCCTTTTGTCAAAACGGGTTCATCAATAAATAATTCATCTTGATCGTTAAGACTTAAAGAAAGATCAACTTTAACTAAAAGTTCTTTAGACTCAGCTACTTTAATGTCTTTAAGCACCATGTATTTTACCGATTCTGGGACCCAGAGGTACATCCAAACCAAAATAGGACTGGCTAGTGCTACTCCAAGGACAAAGATCCCTTGCCACCCAAGTGCGTCAATGAAATAATTCCCAAAGTAGCCGCCAACATAACTGGCAAAAGGAGCTCCCGCATAGGCAAATACCACAATGATATTACGGTATTTTAAAGGTGCATATTCTGAAATTAATGCAATGGCAATAGGCAATGCCCCTCCAGCACCAAAGCCTGTTACAAGACGTAAAACAATCATTTGATTCATGTTTGAGATGAAAAAGCTAAGGCCCATTCCCACAGTGGCCAAAGTAAACATGAGTAAAATTGATTTTCTTCTACCAATTTTGTCAGTAATTATTCCAGCAACTAATGATCCCAAAAGAATCCCTATCAGCACAGCTAAGTGAGCATATTCAAGTGCTTGTGGTGCAATACCCCAATCATCTGCTACATCCTTAGTAATCAATCCTAAACAGATCATTTCAAAGCCTTCCACTACAGTAAAAAGGAAGCCTAATATGGCTAAAATAATATGAAATGAATTCAGCTTAGCGTTGTCAATTGTTTGGTTTACATCTATTCGCATGTTATTCTATTTAAGTGCTGAGTTGTTTTGTCATTCGCATGGCCGATAAGCCGCCATCTGCGACAATATTTTGACCGTTAATCCATGAAGCATTCTCCCCACATAAAAAAGTTACAATCGCAGCTATTTTTTCTGGTTCTCCCTTCATCGCTTCTGGAAGAACAACTTGCTTTTTAGCAATGGTGTCCATAAAGCTTTGAAGGATAGGTGTTTTTACAGGACCTGGACTCAAGGCTTTGATGGTAATATTGCGATCGCTCCAAGTAGTCGCGTTGTATAAGGTCCATAGAATTACCGCTTCTTTAGAGAAGTTGTAAGTTGCTTCGTCAGAGATGTTGTGCTCTTCAAGAAAGGGTAAGGCCTGTGCAAAATTGTCAATTTTAAACAACTTGTTTAATGTGTCCAAATTCCTCATCCATCCACTACCTGCGACAGATGCTAAATTTATAATGCTTGCACCATCGTGAAGTTTTTCAATAAGTAGTTGCGTAAACAAACGAAGGCCAAAAAAGTTCACCTTTATTTGAAGTTCTGGATGAATGGTGGGAGGAAGCCCTGCAATGTTACACAATGCATGCGCCTTTCCTTTAAATTCGCTAACTGCTTTTTTAATACTGTCCTCATCTGATAAATCAATGGGGATGTATTGATCTATATTTTCTTTTGGTTCATTCCTATCAAATGCAATAATGGTATGTCCCAGTATTTTAAGTTGTTTAGCAGTTTCTGCACCAATTCCAGAAGCTGCACCGGTAACAATGATTGTTTTTTTCATTTTAATTTCAATTATTCATTAAACATGGGTGGGTAGGGGCGAGTACCTTGCTCTACTGTGATCCAACGTTGTTGCGTAAAACTTTCAACAGATGCTTTACCTCCATAACGTCCCATTCCACTATTTTTCATTCCCCCAAAGGGTGCAAAAGGTTCCCCATAAATTGTCCCGTCATTCACATGACACATACCAGATTCCATTTTCATGGCGACTGCATTAGCTTTTTCTTCACTCCCAGCCATTACACCCCCAGAAAGTCCGTAATCAATATTATTAACTTCTTTAAGAGCGTCTTCTACCGTAGCATAGGGATAAATCGCTACCATAGGACCAAAGGTTTCATTTCCATAGGTCTCCATTTCTTGCGTCACGCCTGTTAGTATCGTTGGATTAAAATACAAGCCATCATGATTACCTCCTGCAAGGACTGTTGCACCTTTTTCAACAGCATCGTTCAATTGATGCTTGATTTTTTCTAGGGCAGCATGATTGATCAGTGGTCCAATGGGCTTTGAAAATTCATAGACATCCCCTATTCCAAGAGCCTTTGTTTTTGCGACAAAACGCTTGATAAATTCTTCGGCAATTTTCTCATCTACATAAATACGTTTAGTCCCTATGCAGATTTGACCTGCATGATAGAATGCGCCAAAGGCTGCTGCAGTGACCGCCTTAGAAATATCAGCATCATCCATAACAATTAAGGCGTCTTTCCCACCTAACTCCATGCTTGTCTTTTTAAACTGTGAAGCCGCCTTTGTGGCGATTTGTCGTCCAACGTTTTCAGAACCGATAAAACTGATGGCTTTAACCAAAGGATTGGTCACCATCTCCTCTCCTACTTCGACCACATGATTTCGTGAACTTGTAACAACATTGAAAACACCTGGTGGAACACCAGCTTCTTCAAAGGCTTTCGCCAAAATAAGGCCACCGGTAATAGGTGATTCTTCTGAAGGCTTTAACACTACTGTGTTCCCTACTGCTAATATTCCTGAAGTAGTTCTTGACGATAAATTTAAAGGAACATTCCAAGGCGTTATGACAGAAACTACCCCCAAAGGGATGCGCTTTACCACACTTTTTTTCCCAATAGGTGATTCTAATACTTCGTCCTCAACCATAAAGGGTATTTTGGCTCCAGCCTTCCAAAATCCAACAGAGGTTTTAAGATCAACCTTTGATTTCCCTATCCATGAACCAATCTCCTCAATGAGGTGTTTTGATATTTCATCTTCATTATTCTCGAGTGCCTCAGCGACTTTTAACAAGTAATTGGCGCGTTCTTCTGGCTGCAGGGCCGACCATGCAGGAAAAGCTGCATGTGCTGCTTCAATGGCTCTTTTTGTATCCTTCTGATCAGCATCTGTAATTAGGGCATAGTCAGAATCAGTCACAGGGCTATAATCAACAAATGTTTTATTTGATTGACTGTTTACCCATTCTCCATTGATGTACATTTTATTTACGTTCATACTGTCCTAATTTAGGTTTATTGATTGTGCTTATTCAAAGACATCTAAGTCATTACCAAAAAAAAGTTCGCCTTTATAATTTTCTTTTATTTCGTCCAACAAATCTTCTTCGGTACTATTGAATAAAATCTGATGGGTCAATACTAATTTCTTCGGATTAATTTGAGCGGCAATTTTACCTAAATCTCTTCCAGAAGTATGCACAGATTTCATGTAGTCTCTGTACTGTTTAGGTTGTTGATTGATCGCGGTTTCACAAAATACTTCGTGAACCAATATATCACAATTCTTAGCGGCTTCATTCAGCGCAGCTATAGGCGAAGTCGTATCCCCAGAAATAACGATTGTTTTATCTGGAGTGGTGAATTTAAATGCAAAGGCATTGAATGTTCCGTGTTCTACAGGAATTGCCTCGACTTCAACCAATTCATCTTTATAGATGGTACCACTAGTAAATTCTTGAACATCAATGACAATATCATTTAATGGTTTTGGGCCATGATTTAAATGTTCGTTTATTCCAAGCTCAAAAGCTTTAAGCACATTATCGACCATGTTTTTTATGCCTCTAGGGGCATAAATCCCAAGCTTTTCTCTTCCTAAATTCCAAGGGGAAATAATGAATCCTGGCAATCCTACTGTGTGATCAGGATGAAAGTGCGTAATAAACAACTGTGTTAGGTTTTTATTATCTAAAGCGTTTAATCCCATTGCTCTAGCTTGTGAGAGGCGTTCTAAAACTCCGCTTCCACAATCAACTACATACGCCTTATCATCAACGATTATTACGAGTGAACTCATATAACGGTTTGGGGCCATTCGTGGGGTTCCAGTGCCAAGTAAGACAACTTTTGTCATTGTATATTATTTTAGGATAATGGGGAATTTAGTAAATACATTTATTAAAACTCCAAAATCACTTCTAATAAATAAAATAAATGTTCGAATTGTTTAATAAAAAAGATGAAATAACTAATTCACATTGTTGCGTATCTGCTCAATAATTGAAAAGAACTTTACATAATCTTCTTCAGATAAATTTTCCCATTGTTTTTCCCTTAATTTTTTTACATAAGGAAAGGCAGTTTCTACGATTTCTCTTCCGTGTTTTGTCAGCAAAATGTTATAGCTACGCATATCCTCCTTTGATTTTTCTTTGACGACATAATCTTTTTTGATCAATAGTTTAATCGTAGCAGATAGGCTTTGAGGAAAACGCCTAATATGTTCAGCGATCTCTACTTGAGTTAAGCTGTTATAATCATATAAAACAGCCAATATTGGCCACTGGTCTATATTTAAATCTACATTATTCTCACTAAAAGTACTGTTGTACATTTTTCGAACACTCTTGACCGTAATATCCATTTCACGGCCAATGAGCTTAAAACCCTTACTAATCATCCAAAAAAGTTTATTTATAGCTGTTAGCTATTTTAATTTACAAATTACTCAATTTTTTCAATCAAAAAACAATGATCAACTATTGTCTAATGGTCAAATCAATTTCATTTTCTTTAAATGATTGTGAATAAATATGGCTAATTTATTTAGGCGCGATATTGATTTGACATCCGATTAATTTAAAATGCTTTAATATAACTGATTCCCTGCGTTCAACAGGAGGAAGTAACGAGGAAATCAAAATAAACAACGCCTTATCTAAAAATAAATAAGGCGTTGTTTTATTGTTAGAAAAAAAGTGATTCTATTTATTGCTATTATATTTAAGTGTAAACAAAAACGTTCTTCTAATCGTAGGAAGATTAACAAATTGCTCAAACTCTGCATCAAATAAATTATTGATGGATAACCCTAAATCTAATTTATTTTCTTTTTTCGTTTTGAAACGATATCCAAGGCTCATATTGCTAAATGTTCTGGCTTTATTGGTTCCCGTAAAAATTCGACCATCTCCCATTTTTCCATCAAATTCTGAAAGATGGTTTAGCCCAAATGTTCCGTAAAACTTCTCGGCTGGTAAGTAATTTATCCCAAAGTTAAAACGATTATTAGGAGTGTTTAAGAAAAACTCATAACTAGGGTTCGTTTCTCCAAGGTCTTCAGGAGTCCATATATTTTCTGATACGTATGAATAATTCCCAAAAACGGTAAAATCATTTGTGAAACTATAGTTGAGTCCTAAATCAAGGCCAAAGTATTTTACATCCTCATTACCATAGGTTGGGAAACCAACATCCACTAAATAACCACGTGCTTGTGCTATATCAGAAACTATAAGACCATAACCTGGTCGCGGGGGCCCAGGAGCAGATGTGCCTAGTGCCGTGGTTAATTGGTCAATTATCGGTTGAGCAACTGTACCAGAAAGAGCCGTATTAATTTGCGCACTTACCGCAGCAACATCCAACTGTGCACCCGCTGATAGGGGAACAATTCCTTGAGGTTGTATATTTTGTGTTACGCTGTAATAGGCATCTGCAGTAATTTTTAATTTACTGTTTAAAACTGTTGTAAAACCAAACTCTAAGGTATTTACAGCTCGTAGCTCTGGCTCACCAGAACCTACATCATTTAAACTGTTAATGGGTCCTATTGGACGTCCTATAAGTGGTGCTTGGAAAGTTGCCGACCTAAGTCCTGGGGTAACACTACCTGATACACCAGAAACATCCACGTTTACACCTGCGTTAGTGGCGAGTGCTGCAATTATATCAGCTAGTTCATACGAGTTTCCTCCATCTACAGTACCAAAAGCAAAACGTGTCTCTGGATTGTTATAGGTAACTGGTGTACCCACACCAATCGCATGTGTTCTTGGCAAAGCAGGCGGAAGACCTAAGGTAAAATCTAAGAACGTACGTAATTGACTTTCTGCACTATAAGAACGATTAAGTGATAAGCGGAAAGCGGTAACATCATTCGTTTTGTAAACAAAACCTAAACGCGGTGAAAAAACCGATTGATCATAAGCATCATACGTATCAAATCGCCCAGCAAAATTGGCACTTAATTTATCGCTGAAATCATGTTTTAAGGAAACATAAGCCCCATAGATGGAACTAGCATTGTTATCAGAAAATACACCATAACGTTTGGCATCGCTGAACGCTGGAATGATTTTTACATCTCCACCAATTACTGCCGTTGTGTTTTCTGCAAGATCCAGATTATATTGTGCCGTTATATCGTAGTAAAAACTATCAGACGTATCCACATTCGTTTCATCAGCACTGGAGTAATTAAAACTAAATACTTTTCCCGGGAGTGATTCTGAACCAAATTCTTTACTTGCAAAAAATGTTGCGAAAAAATTCCCAGAGTTGAAACGCAATTGATTTAAAAAATTCCTTCCACCATTGTATAAATGATTATTCTGATTTCTAAAATTTTGACGGTAATCATTAATCGAACCAACATAGGTCAATGAGGTGTTTTCATTGAAATTATAAATTAAGGTAGCTTCATAACTGGTAGAATACGTTTCTGTCAATAGGTTATCACCTACCGTTAAAGTGCTTCCGTCTGTTAATGTTTTAACAGATCCAGGTCGAATGGCTAAATCACCATTTGCCTTGAGAATTCCCCTATCATTAAGTTGAAATTCGTCCACTTTGTTTTGCTTAAAGATGAGCTTGTAACCAAACTTATCATTCGACGAGTGGTTGGCCCAACGAACAGCTACTTGACTTTGTCCTTGGTTACCAAAACCAGTATAAACATCTACACCTGTATATTTAAACGGATCTTTTGTTATGTAATGAACAACACCAGACGTAACGTTAGGCCCATATAATGCCCCTGCTGGACCACGAACAACTTCAACACTAGCGATATCAATTGGTGTTAAAGGAATTGCAGCAGTATTGACCCGTTTATTGTATGGGGTCGTCAAAGGTAAATAATCTTTCATCACTAAGGTGTTCGTCTCATTGACAATAGCAGATCCCCTTAGCTCAACATTGGATTCACCTGCACCATTTTGAACTAAGCTAAGACCGGGGAGATTTCTCATAAGGTTTACTACATCCCCAGAAACTGGTGCGCTTTCTACATTACGCGTACTAATTAACGACACAGCAGCCACCGCATCAATTACCTTTTCTGATCTTCTAGAGGCAGAAATTATAACCTCGTCTAAAGAAGCAAAGTCATCTTCTAGTGTAATGCTCACATTCGCATCACTAGAATCAATAGTGATTTCTTGAGTCTTAAATCCGGTATAGCTCACTAAAATAACAGTTGGTAGCTGATCTGTGGCCAGATTAAAATTCCCCTCAAAGTCAGTTGTTGTTCCTTGACTTGATCCTTTAATAATAACATTTGCTCCTGGTAAAGATTCGCCACTAGAATCTACAACCTTGCCTGAAACACTATTTTGTGCTACCATGGTAAAAGCTGAAAACAAAGTGACAACCACTCCTAAAAAGAAGTTTTTTGCAATAGATTTCTTCATTACTTAATTGTTTTAGTTTGCGATTTTGCATTCTATAATACTAAATGCATTGAATAAATTAAAGGATTATTTTTCGAGTCACTACAACATATGTTTGATTTGTTTAATAAATATGTGCAATAATTCAATTTTATAATCTCATTAGCTTTGAATAACTAGCTAAAAAAGTAAAAGCACATATAAAACATTTTGACAGCGACACTTCTAAATAAAACCTAAAAATATTGAACATAAAGTGCATGTTTTATAATGAAATAACTTCTTTGCTATTTATAAATTATTCATTAGTTTTATTAGACAAATAATACATGCATACTAGGCAATTTAAGTGAAAAAATAATGAACATAAAGAATTATGTAGTTTACGGAAATGATAATTATGTCCTACCATCTTATTTTGTAAATGTAGAATCCATCGAAAAAACTGTAAGTTCATTCAATGGACACATTAAACCGCATGTGCATTCTAATTTGTTTCAAGTTATACTAATTGAGCAAGGAAAAGGTAGATTTATTTCTGATCAAACAAGCATGAATATTGCTGGCCCATGCATCATTACTATCGTTGAGAGTACTTTGCATGAAATTCAATTCGATATGCAAACCGAATTCAAAGGGAAAGTTTTGACAATTAACACCTCCTTATTAGAAGACATATTTGCTGATTTACCCAAAAGTCTTTTCCGTTTAACAAATGGAATTAACTTTTTAGAGCGGGTAGATCATTTTGAGGAGTGTACTTTATTAATTGATAAAATAAGCACGCACTTACCCGAGAATGGTCCCAGAACTAGGCTAGCCATTAACGCTTATTTAAGCCTATTTTTCTTACAATTATTAAAACATGACAACCTTAATAGCCCAACTAATAAGTTCATTAAAAAACAGAGTTATCTATATTTCAGATCCTTTGAACAGGAGGTAAAAGCAACCCAATCCATCGCTAGGTCTGTTGCAGAGTATGCCGATAGCTTAAAGATTACACCAACCCATTTAAATAGAATTTGCAAGGCGAATGTTGGTTTAACAGCCTCTCAGGTAATTCAAAATTATATTGTACTCGAAATCAAACGCAATCTTCTGTATACGTCCTATACCATCTCTGAAATTTCTCACATTTTTAACTTCAATGATTTAGGATATTTTTGTCGCTTTTTCAAAAAGCATACAGGAAAAACACCTAAAAGTTTTAGAGAGTCACAAGTGACCTCGCAAGAAGAGGCTAATTAGACGCTATGATACCCGGAAAACGATAGTGGGTACAAAAGAGTGTTTCTGAGCCTTCATCATTAAGCCTATTAGCAATTGCTTTTACTGTTTTCTTGCATTCTTCGGGGTCTGAGTCGTATTTAGAAACAATTGCTATATCATTCAATTGCAGGGGATCTCGAATAGCATCTGAACAATGAATAAGCGTTTCATTACCAGATTGAATGATGATTCCAAAATGATCCCTCCGATGTCCTTTTGCAGGAAAGAATTTTATAACATCAAGAAAAGTAGTATTGTCTTTTAACAGTATTATTTTGGCATCATCTAGTTCCTTGTAAAAACTAAAAAATCCTTGCTTGCCATTGCGCATAGCTATTTGCTTTTCATTAGGTAAAAGTTGCACAAAAGGGGTCGCTGAAAATTCATCCAAGAGCGCTTCACTCGACGAAGGAGTGCACCATAGTTTATGCATTTCCTCAGGAAGTACAAGTGTTGCGTTAGGAAAAGCACTTAGCCCACCTATATGGTCCCCATCACTATGGGTGAGTAGAACATAATCGATATCGTTAGGGGTCAATTCAAGTGTTTTTAGGCTTTGGATCAAATTACCATTTCCTCTCCCAGAATCTATAATGAGCCATTGCTTATTCACTTTTAAAAGCAAATAATTAAATCCCACCTCTATAGCTTGTTCAGCGATGTGTTGAGGATGATCGGTTAAAATGAATTCTTTTCCTACCGTACTTTGAAAAGAGTTTTCTTCCAAAATATGGGCTTGAATTTCTCCAATAGAAAAAGAGTGAATCCTATGCATTTACCAATTGTAAAGTTTTGCCGGATTGTGAACGAGAATATCTTTTAGTTGTTCCCTAGTATCACAATACTGGTTTAAAAGATTGACCAAATGTCCATCATTAGGCATATGGGTTTTGATATTGGGGTGCGGGAAATCCGTGCCCCATAAAACACGCTTAGGCGCTATAGAAATCAATTCTTTTGCATAAGGGATGGCATCTTCAAATGGCGGTCCTGCTTTTGAAATACGTTCTGCGCCAGAAACCTTAACCCACCAATTTTCATTGCTAACAAAGCGCTTTAATATTTGGAAGGCTTCTTGTTCTACGCCCAGATCAGTGGGAACACGTCCCATATGATCCACGACAATAGGCATATCTAGTTGAGAAAAAAACGACTCGTATTCTATCAGATCTTCAGCATTGACATGAATGACCAAATGCCAGCCAAGAGGAATAACTTTATCCAAAACCTTTTGCATCTTGTCCAAATCTGGAGCACCTCCCAAATGCTTGACAAAATTAAAACGCACTCCACAAACACCTCCATCATTAAGCGCTTCAATATCTTGGCGACTAAAACTATCATCGGCAATACACACGCCGCGATAAGTGTCTGGATTATTTGCTAAAGCATCCATCATAGCACGGTTATCAATGCCGTGACAACTAGCTTGAACGATAACTGCTCGCTCTATGCCGATGGCTTCGTGAATCTTTTTTAATTCTTCTTTTCCATTATCTGGTGGCCAATAACTCGCCTTTGGATGAAAAGGAAATACCTCATGCGGACCAAAAACATGGCAGTGTGCGTCAGTTGCATTTTTTGGGAGCTCAAAGTTTGGGGTAATGGGAGCTTTATTGGGGGGCATACAGGTTTTTTTCACCATAATTACTGTTATTTAAATAGAGGAACATTTGCAATACCTGAGCAGATCTGTCGTGCAGTGCGAATGATGCCTGTTTTATGAATTTTAATCTCTTCTTTTTCCTTGCTGTAATCTAATACAATCGTAATCTCTCCAGAGGGATGTTCTAAGGTAAATTCATTCCCTTCTTTTTGCTTTGCAAGCAAGTGAACGCTTGTCCCTGGAATAATACAACCTGCTACGATACTAGCGGCCGCTAATACCCCAATAGCTGCATGACATACATGAGGTATAAACATACGGGTATTGACCATGGCGTCTGTTATTGAAGCAGATATGATTCCCATTTTAGGGATTGTTTTATTAGTAACATTTCCTAAGCCCATTTTGGGACCCATCTCTAATCGAATGTTTTCCAAAAGAGTTTTTAAAGACGTATTATCTTCTAATTCTTGCTTTGATTCATCCCCCTTAATCCCTAAATCTTTGGCATCCATCAAAATAGTAGGCATCCCGTTATCGATACAGCTAATAGAGATTCCATGTGAAACATCTTGTTTATTCCCGGTAGGAAACAACGCGCCACAGGTGGAGCCTTCAAGGGAGAGATAGTTGCATATCACCGGAGCAGCGGATCCTTCAACCCCACTTATTTGGGCTTCGCCAAAATAACTTAACACCCCCTTAGGAGTGGCAATTTCTACATCACATAGCGAGGCGCTATTTTCCATAAAAACCCTGGCAGTTGTGATGGTATTTCTTGGCTTAATAAGCCCTTCTTCTATGGCAAAAGGCAGCACAGCAGAAAGAATATTACCACAGTTTTGAGCTGTTGATAGACGTCCTTCTCCTACCACTACTTGAACGAATAAATAATCTAAATCCACCCCCTGGCGTTGAGAAGGGGAAACAATAGCAACTTTACTGGTTAAGGAATTACCTCCACCTAAACCGTCAACTTGGCGTTGATCATTCCATCCTAAACCATTCATGGTGGAGAGAATTTGAGCATCTCTTTCTTGAGGATCTTCGGCTAGGTCTTTTTTATGAAAAAAAACTGCTTTAGAGCTCCCTCCGCGAAAAAGTGAAAAAGGTATTTTTTGAACTTCCATCAGTTAGAAGCGATATATTCAAGTTTGTGTAAGACTTCCATCGAAGGGAAAATTTCGTCTGCACTTGCATTAGGACTCCTGCCCTCTTTTATCGCATTGATGAATTCTAAATTCTGCCATTCAAAGCCATTGTGTTTTGTTAACTCAGATGGGATTTCTACTGGATTGTCATTCCCATCAACAATATCATCATAACGCACTTTAAAAGTACCTTCTTCGCAAATATATCTAAACCAAGAACCAAATTCTCCTTGATTATTAAACGACAAAGTAACCGTTAAAAGTTTTTCGCTAATGGATTTTATACCAATATTCATATCAAGCGGCACCCCGATTGTTGCTGATTTTGGTCCTTGCATTGCCCAGCGCTTAATCTCTGCTTCCTGCGTTTGGTAACGAAATAAATCTACACTGTGAGCAGCGTGATGCCATAATAAATGGTCGACCCAATCTCGTTCTTTCCCAAGAGCACTTTTATTTTCTTTTCGATGAAAAAGCGTTTCAACAGCAAGGTGATGCAAATGCAATTTTCCTTGTTGAATTTGTTGACGAATCCATTGATGCGGTGGGTTAAAGCGACGAGTATGCGCCACCATAACATTCTTTTTTGTTCGCTTTTGCGCTTCGATAATCGCCCTAGCTCCCTCTAAAGAGTCAGCCATAGGGATTTCGACTAATACGTGTTTTCCCGCCTCGAGCCACGCGATGGTTTGCTCAACGTGAAGCGGCGTAGGTGTTGCTAGTATAACAGCCGTAACACTTTTGTCTGCTAATAACTCATCTGTATAAGTAGAATAATGTTTAATCCCATATTTATTAGCCACCTCTTCTAATTCCTCTTGATCGATCCCCAATAAGACAATGTCAATATTGCCAATATTTTGAAGTGCTTCTATGTGTTTTCTAGCAATGGATCCAGTTCCTGCGATTGTTATTTTCATTCTTGTTTATTTTGCGTCCCAATAAATGGGGAGTCCTACATAATTTTCTGCAAACGAAGCAGCTCCAATATCTGAACTACAAAGGTAGCCAAGGGTTGCTTCTTGCATTTTTGTGTCAAATTCTGATTGATTTTCAAGGGTGTGGAAGCTTGTTGTTACCCACCATGAAAATCGTTCAACTTTCCATATTCTACTTAAACATATCTTGCTATAAGCGCTTAATACTGTATCGTCTTTTTCGGTGTAATGATTGATTAATCCTTTTGCTAATACTTTAACATCAGAAACAGCTAAATTCATACCCTTAGCTCCTGTTGGAGGTACAATATGAGCCGCGTCTCCTGCGATAAAAAGTTTTCCATGTTGCATGTTATCACAAACAAAACTGCGCATACTGGCTACACTTTTATCGACAATTTTTCCACGGTTATTTTTAAAGCCTAAACGTAAATCAAGTTCATCCCAAAGCGCTTCTTCTTCCCAATCTTCTGGGTCAGTCCCGTTAGGGCATTGAATATACATACGACTTAACTCTGGGCTGCGCATACTTTGCAGCGCAAAGCCATTAGGGTGATGCGCATAAACAACATCCTCAAAGCTAGGTGGTGCTTCTGCTAAAATGCCATACCAAGAATGTTCAAATTCATGCACATATTCTCTCCGCAGTTGTTTGGGGATAGAAGGTCTACTAATGCCGTGATAACCATCACAGCCAGCTACATATTCACAATGCAATTCGTGTAGTGAACCGTTAAGAGAAAAGTGAACAATAGGTGCATCTGTGGTTAAACCTTCTAAACGTTGTGCTTTGGCCTCATAAATAATTTTAATATTGTCTTTATGCGCCCAATCTATCATATCGCAAGTAATGTTGCGTTGTCCATAGACCGTTACCACTTTTCCACCCGTTAATCCCTTAACATCGATATGATGTTGTTCTCCTGCAAAGTGAAATCGAATACCATGGTGTTCCATGCCTTCCTTCATTAACTTATCGCCTACTCCTGCTTCAACAAATGCCGCTACAGTTCCCTCTTCTTGCACACCGGCACGAAGACGTTGTCGTAAATAGGCTTCATTTCTATTTTCAAGAATGATACTTTCTATTCCAGCATTAAAAAGCATGCGGGACAGCAATAGACCTGCAGGACCTGCACCAATAATCGCTACTTGTGTTTTGTAAATCATACAGTTTTATTTTCTAAACAAATAATCCCAAAAGCCGTATTTGAAGAGGCTACATGGTATTTTCTAAATTTTTCTTCTACTTGATCGTCTAAGGCGCCTCGCATGATTTGCCACATCACCATTTCAATCCCTTCTGACCCTGCTTCACGGATAAACTCTAGGTGTGACATTTTACGATTGACTTCGTTGTTGTCGATCAAATTATCGAGATAGGTTAAATCAAATTCAGTATTAACCACTCCTGCTCTTTCTCCTTGCAATTGATGTGACATCCCTCCAGTTCCTGCAACGACTACCCTTAGATCCTCAGGAAAAGATTCTACAGCGCGTTGTATGGCTTGTCCCAAATTAAAACAGCGATTCGCCGTTGGGGGTGGAAACTGAATAACGTTTACACATAATGGGATAACTTTTACAGGCCATTCTTCAGGTTGATCAAAAAAGACGGTTAACGGCACTGTACAACCGTGATCCACATCCATATGATTAGCAATGGTGAGATCAAATTCGTCTAGAATGCATGATTCTGCGATATGCCAAGCCAAAGTAGAATGCCCTTTTACATCTGGAACATCACGTGGACCATAACCTTCGTCTGCAGGTTTAAATAAATCTGCTGTACCAATCGCAAAGGTGGGAATGAGTTCTAATGAAAAAGCAGATGCATGATCATTATATACAAGGATAACAACATCTGGACGTAAATCATTGATCCATTTTCTCGCTTTGGGTAAAGCATCGAATAAAGGGGTCCAGTAACTGTCTTTTGTTTTTCCAAAATCTGATGCTGCACCCACTGCGGGTACATGTGAACATCCTATACCGCCAACTATTTTAGCCATTTTTTTCTTCTTTAGATCGGTTTCCAATGATTGATCGTCCACCACTTAACATCATATCTCTAAATTCTTCTTCGGTTACACCTGACATTTTACCGCCGACATACTGCATAGAGCGTCGATCAAAAATGGCAATTTTGAACACGTAATAAATGTTTCCGCCCAATTGTAAACAGCGCAAATAATCTCTTGATAAGATCGCGTCTCGCTGCTCATCTGTCAACTTATACCCTTTGAGGTATTCAGCTTCATTCTCACGAAACTTAGCCCTGTTTTCTTCTTTGTTTAGCGACATGCAGAACATGTTTAACCCATAGCCCTTTTGAGAGTGTTCTGGGGTTAACACATAAGTTCCTGGAATGTCATTAAAGGCTTTTCGTAAAGCTACTTTTTCTTTATAAGTCATGTCCCAAATGGTTTAATTTTTTTAAATTTTCATAAGTGGCCTTTGCCATAATTGGAGGCTTATCGTTTGCGACCATAAAGTCACATACCGCATCCATTTCTTTCATACGGCGATTAGCGTGTTTAATGCTTCCTTCTAAAAAGCGATCAATTAATTCATCACTGCCTAAAATGGACTTGATCTGTTTACGCATATAGCTTTCTTCTTCCATCGATTTGGCAATGTCCATTGCCTCACATATCACCGCAGCAACACCCTTGTAAACAATTGAACGCATTAGTTTATAGCCTGCCGCTGTTCCTACATCCCCCGCTTTGACGGTTACATTTAAAAAGGAAGCGGTTAACGCCTGAAATTGAGCTGCTGCTTTTCCCGACACCAAAAAAGGAGTCTTAATTCCAGCAGGTGGCACAGGAGCCATAATGGCCAAATCGATTACATTAACCTTTGCATTGCTCAATAGGGCTGCTATGGATAATTTCATGTCTGGCGCTATGGTATTCATTTCACAAAAAAACTGTTTCTCGTTGAGGAAAGGAGCAATCTCACGAGCGATGTCTAAGGCAGCTTCTTTTTCGTTAGCAGAAAATATAATATCTGCGTCTTTGACTGCTTCTACATTGCTTTTTGCAAAATATACCGATTTGTTAAGCAGGTAGCGCAAGTTAGGGTCCCATCCCTTTACAGTATGGCCTAATTCGGCCAAATCGTTGGCAAACCTACTCCCTGCTTCTCCTAATCCTAATACGGAAAATTTCATGTGTCTTTTCGTGTTGGAATATTGTATTTCTCTCCCCAATTATAAATCTCAAGAGAGTTTTTCCCTTTTAGCAACTCTTGACGAACAAAGGCTTCTTTTTCTTCTCTGGAGATTGCTTTTTCAATGGTTACCTCAATCTCATCTTTGGGGACGACCACTACGCCATCTCGATCCCCTACAATAATATCCCCAGGCTGTATATCTACTGAACCTATGGTGATGGTTTCATTTAAGCTTCCTTCGATATCTTTGCCCGTTCCTCGAACAGATAGTCCGCGTGAAAAAACAGGAAAGTTAAGTTCTTCTATCTCATCTGCATCGCGAACACAACCGTCAATTACTAATCCTTTGACACCAAATTGTTGCGCACCTAGTGTAAGCAAGTCTCCCCAATACCCCCCGTCTACACCTCCTTGACAGTCGACAATAATAATTTGGCCTTCCTCTGCATAAGCATACGCTTGATGAAGCAAGATGTTGTTATAAGGTTTTAGTCGAACGGTATAGGCTGGTCCACAAAGTTTCATTGAAGCATTTAAAGGCTTTATGTTGTGGGGTAAATTCCCTTTCCTCCCCATCGCTTCATGCAAGGTAGCTGTGCCAAAATCTGATAATTTTTTGTAGGTATCGTTCATCTAAAATAATTTATTTAAATCTCCGACAAAAGGTACTTGGCTTTCTAAACATTCGGCATATTTAATGCTTTGATCTCCACTAATTCTTCGTGCATGATTTCCACGACGTGCACCCAGTTCTGTGTAATAGTCTTTTAAATAGCTTTGCGCTCCCATACATTCCATCGCTTTTATTTTTAAATCAAAGACAGAAGAAATATCAATATAAGTATCGGGTAAAAAACCAGACAACTCTGGTTGATGGGGTTCAAAAGAAAACCATCGGGGTGGATCAATACGCTTAAATGCTGCCGAAACCCCAGCACCAGCTGAAAGTAGCCGCGCGCGTTGAACAATAGTGTAGGCCAAAGGATGATCTGGATTAAACGGATCTTTGGCAGTATGTGTTAAAATGATTTTTGGCGAAAAATCCCTAATGATTTCGGCTAATTGTGCCTCGCGTTCTTCATTGATAAGCATAGGATAGTCGCCCCAATCCAAACATTGATACGTACATCCTAAAATTTCTGAAGCTTTTGAAGACATTTCATGACGGGCTTCTTTAACACTTTCAATACTTCGGTTAGGGTCTTCTTTCCATAAATTCCCTGATTCCCCTTTTTCTCCATAGGACAAAGACAGATTTAACACCTCTCCTCCAAGTTCCGCTGTTTTAGCAATAATACCTCCTGCTCTCCAAACAAAATCTGCTGCGTGAGCTCCAACAACTAATAGTCTCATAAAATTTATTTTTACAAAAATAAGTGTTTGAATGCTTAACAAATTAAAGCATCAAATAAAATGATAGAACAAATCGAACATTTATAAAAACTTAATCTTCTCTCTGAAAAATAAAACACCACTAAAAAAGGAGTCTTTTAGAATAAGCAATAACATAGAAATATTAGGACTTAAAATTGTTTATGATTAATTAAAATTCTAAATCAAAAGGCTCGTTTTAATTATGTTTAGTATTATTTATTTTTGGACAAACATAAGGCATTAGTTTGATCAATAATTCTACCCTTTCCAATGCCTTTAGCCTGGTTGGAAAGAAAAGTTGCTTATTACAAATACAAAGGTTGAAGGGAATACACCCCTCTATCTCCTTCAATACCCCTAACAAAGCACCCCCATTACTCCATCGCGAATTACCCCTAAGACCAGGAAAAATATAAGCTTCTAGTGGATTCCAATTGTGCCCAACCTTGCGAAAATATTTCACGCTTAAAATGTTGGGGTTATATACTATTCTGTGTGTTATGGATGATAAAGAAAAGTCAATCTATAAACCCCAGCCCCCAATCAATATCAAAAGACTTATGGAAAGTTTTAGAGATTATGGATTAGTTGTAATGTTGTGACGGAACGTAAGTTCATAATCAACTCCTTTATTAATATGCTTTGTGACATACTTACAAACTAGAGCTTTATCATAAACTTCTTGATAGTCTCCCACACTGATGCCGCCAAGTGCATGTTTTAACTCTGGATATGTAATACTTGATTTAGTATCAATAAGCATATGAACGTGATTGTTATTATAATCTCCTTTGTCTCTTTCTGATACATAGAAGACCTTATCAACTTTAGTTGAGTTAGAGTAGAGTTTATCTATCCAAGTTGAAACAGTTCGTGTGTGTATCTTATAGGGCGTTCTACATGTTATAAAGTAGTTCCAATCAT
>JGI20160J14292_10000743_pt1 | contig 28704 bp, 30 predicted proteins | sample COG_10_FD_14292 | JGI IMG/M metagenome (IMG submission 14292) | reverse complement strand
TTTTAGCCTTATCTTGATTCCAAAAAAACTCTGAATCTGCGAGTCTTGGATGAATAACCCTTTCATTACCATCAACAATTGCCTTAATATTGGTTGATTCAATATTGGCAACAGAGATAAATAATGGTAATAATTGACCTTGACTATCAACCAAGTGAAAATATTTTTGATGTGATTTCATTGCGGAAATAATGGCTTCTTGAGGAATATCCAAGAACTTCTTATCAAAACTGCCAGAGAACGCCCTGGGGTACTCAACTAGAGCACAAACCTCATCAAGGAGTGATTCATCAATAACTACTTCAGCATTATTTTTTTGAGCTACAGATAAAACTTGATCTCGAATAAGCTCTTTTCTCTTTGCAAAGTCAACCAAAATTTGAGCTTTATCACTCATAACTTGCTCATAATCCTTTGCATGTTTAAGCTCAATAATTGGGTCTATAAATCTTAAGCCTTTAGTTATCCGATTACTTTCAAGCCCCATTATTTTTGCAGGCACAATATTCTTATCAAGCATAATAACTAACCAATGAACGGGTCTTACAAAGGAATAATCAGAACTTCCCCACTTCATCGCTCTAGTTATTGGAATATCTTTTATTGATTTTTCAATAGCTTCTGGTAACAGCCCACTTAAACTCTGACCTNTCTCCTCTTTNGAGTAATAGAAATATTCTTTTCCACCCAACTCTTTTTTCTCAAGTTCGCTGACGTCTACGCCGCATGATTTAGCAAAGCCACTTATTGCCATTTCTGGTGATTGTATTGAAGGGCCCTTCTTTTCGATAATTTGATCAAGCTGTTTACCTTGAACTGCACTTATTGTTATTGCCAAACGTCTAGGCGTTGCAAATGCTTTAATAGCATCAAAGCCAATATTAAGTTTTTTAAGCTCTGAACTAAGGTTGTCCTTAAGGGCATTAGAAAGCTTTAATAAAAGTTTTGGTGGCAGCTCTTCTGTGCCAAGCTCCAATAAAAAGTCATGCGTTTTCATGCCCAATATTTTAGCTTATTGTATTGATTATTATTTGGTTTGATTAAGAAACTTGGATACTTAGGTTAATTTACGCCAAATATGAAAATAAGCTCCTTATCAAAGACAGCTTCATCTGGAGCAGATGGAAGCGGTGAAGCCTTATAAACTGCTCTTCTGATAGAGTCTTTAAATACTTTAGCTTTACTACTATCATCGACATTTGCATTTCGAACGTCTACTGCAACAACAGTTCCGTCTCTATCTTGAACCACATAAACTTCAGCAGTCCAGTCATCCTCAGCGCCCTGATAACGCCAGAATGATTTGACCCGTGCAGCGATGTTATTAACATAGGCAGACTTCAAGGTGTTTAATTGATCCTCAATCTTAACCAACCTTTCTTGATCCTGCTCGGCTTGAACCTCTTCAGTCAATAAGCGATTGTACTGTTCATTTTCAAAAGCTAACTGCTGCGCTGTTCTCTCAGCTTCAAGCTCATCAAGTTTAATTCGCTCTTCTTCAGTAAGTTTTGTTGCCTCATCTTTCTCTTTTTCAGCTTCTTTAGCTTTCTCTTCCTCTATCTTTCTTTTCTCTTCAGCTTCTTTTGCTTTTTCTTCTTCAGTCTTTCGCTTAGCTTCAGCCAATTTAGTTTTTTCTTCTTCAGCTTTTCTCTTTTCTTCTGCCTTCTTGACTTGCTTAGCAACTTCTTGAGCTAGAATTTCTGCTTCCTTGGCTTTTTCTTCAGCCTGCTTTTCAGCTTCCTTCACCGCATCTTTTGCTTTAAGCTCCTCCTCTATTCTTTTCTCCTCAGCCTGCTTAGCAAGAATCTCAGCTTCTTTTGCTAGAATTTCAGCTTCTTGAGCTTCTTTCGTAGCTTCTTTCGCGAGTAACTCAGCTTCCTTTGTTTTTGCTTCTTCAGCTTTACGTTTCAACTCAGCAAGTTTTGTTTTGACCTCTTCAGCTTTTCGAAGTGCTTCAGCTGCTGCCTTTTGTTTTTCAGCTTCTAAGACCTGAATTTCAGCTTCCTTCGTTTTAGCCTCTTCTACAACCCTTTTCGCAGCTGCCTCTTTAGCTTTTTTCTCTTCAAGTTTTACTTTTGTTTCAGCTTCAGCAACTTTTTCGACAGCCTTGGATGCTAATTGTTCAGCCTCTTTTGCTTTAGCTTCTTCAGCCTTCCTCTTAACCTCTGCAAAAACTTTTTGCGCCTTCGCTTTTAAGGCTTCTTGCTCTGCAACTTTTTGATCTTTTTTAGCAGTTTCAGAACGCTTTTCCTCATTTTTAAGCTTTTTTTGCTTCTGTTTTTCAACATCCTTTAAGCGATCTTGCTCAGCCTCAATAATCTCCATATCAATCATCACAGCTTGAACAGGGGCTGCTTGAGATACCGCAGTTGCTTGAGGTGTATCCCATTTCTCAACGTTAGCATAAAGAAGCCCAAACAGAAGTGACGCATGCAAAATGACTGCAGCCCAAAATGCAATCGGATGTTTTTTTGAGATCTTAATCATCGGCTGCATCATCGTATTGATGAGACTTAAGACAAATAATAAAAGCCTTTTAAGATAACTGTATAAAAAGGCAGATACTTGTTTTGATACTTTTAGAAACTTAGATTCACCTGAAGTCTCAATTTCTTCTGAAGCTACAGCTACATTTTTTTGAGATGCAGACTCAGCCTTTTTAGAAAACAGGTCTCTAATAGAGCTGACAATCTTTTTCACAAAATTCATAAATATAAATCAGTTAATTTGGGTTTTCAGTCATAAAGCCGACCTTATCAATCTTGCTATACTGCTTTAATATGGCAATGATCTCAATGACTTTTTCATATTCAACTTTTTTGTCTCCCCTAACAAATACCTGCATATCAGGAAATATCTCTTTACGAGCAAGAATTTGATTTATAGCAACATTTAATGAGACTGGCTCTAGATCTTCAATTTCATCAACACCAGGACTGGTCATTGGATTAATAAAGTAATTACCATCAACATCCACTGAAATTATGGATGGCTGCTGATCTTGGTAGTCAACAACATTGGCTGGCGCACTAGGCAAGTCAACCTCAACTCCCTGCTCAATAATAGGTGTAGTCATCATAAAGATAACTAGCAAGACCAGCATTACATCAATATAAGGAACAATATTGATATCTGCATGAATATCGGGTCTTGAACGCTTTGGAAGTTCGATCATTTTTGTCTCTGAAGAATAACAAATATCTCTTCAACAAAGGCGGTGTATTTGTTACCAATCTCCTCTACTTGCGACACCAATCTATTATAGGCAATGGTAGCGGGTATTGCAGCAAATAAGCCGAAAGCTGTTGCAATAAGAGCCTCAGCAATACCTGGTGCAACAACTGCAATGGTCGCTTGCTTAACTGAAGCAAGACCAATAAAGGAGTGCATAATTCCCCAGACAGTTCCAAAGAGACCAATATATGGACTCGAAGATGCAATCATAGCAAGGATAGACAAACTTGAGTCAAGTCGATCAATCTCATTGCTTGCAGAAGTATTCATTGCCCTGTAAGCCCTCTCAGAATTCATTATCAGTGACTGATTTGAAGTAGATTTCGAATGAGTAAATTCTTTGTAGCCTGAACCAAAAATATCTTCCATTGCACTCCAATCAGAGGCAAGTTTTGGGAGGTTTTTATATAAATCTGGGAGCTTTTCATTTCTCTCAAACTCTTCATGGAAGGTCTCAATATCATTTGAAGCATCCATCAAAATCTTCTTCTTGGACATAATAACTGTCCAGGAGTAGATCGACATTAAAACCAAAATAATCATCACTAGCTGAACGACAAGTCCCGCATTAAAGATTAAACTGACGATTGATAAACTATTTTCTTCCATTAAGTTTCTCCAAGATTTCTTGCGGAAAAGCGCAAGGTTTTAAATTATTTTTCATTACAGAAACAACCTTGACTTCTGCTTTAAATAATACCGTATTTTTCTCTATATTCAGAATTTTCTGAGCAAAAACAAGGCTTGCATTTTTAATTAAATCAATGCTCGTTTGAACCTCAATAACATCATCTAGATAAGCAGGCGATAGATAATCTGCACTCACCGACTTAACAACAAAAACCATACCATGTTGTTTTGCCAGAGAGCCCTGCTCAAAGCCTAGATCCCTGAGATATTCAGTTCTTCCTCTTTCAATATATTTCAGATAGTTGGCATAAAACACAACCCCGCCAGCATCTGTATCTTCGTAATAAACTCTAATCCTTTGTTGATTCATTTACCAAATAAATCTTGTGCTTGCGCCTCTCTAACTTCACCCAAATGAGAAAAAGCAAGATCTGTAGCAACTCTTCCTCTTGGGGTTCGCATTATAAAACCCTGCTGAAGGAGGTATGGCTCTATCATATCTTCCAAAGTTGTCCTTTCTTCACCCAAGGCAGTCGCCAAAGTATCTAAACCCACAGGACCTGCTGAGAATTTATTAATGATCAGACTGAGGTAATCTCTATCGAGCTGCTCAAGGCCTGCTTCATCAACCTTAAGGGTTTCAAGCGCCTCCTTTGCAATATCTACATTGATGATTCCTTTTGTTTTAACGTCTGCAAAATCACGAACCCTTCTAAGAAGCGATTTGCAATTCGAGGAGTTCCTCTAGAACGTTTTGCAATCTCTTTTGATCCGTGTTTTTCAATTGTAATATTTAGAATGGAGGCAGATCTTTCTATAATTTCCTGCAGCTCATTAAGCTTATAAAAAGACAGTCTATGGACAATACCAAATCTATCCCTTAGAGGTGAAGTTAGCATTCCAGCTCTAGTTGTTGCGCCTATCAGGGTGAATGGAGGTAATTCGAGCTGAACTGAGTGAGCAGCAACTCCTTCACCAACCAAGATATCTAATTTGAAATCCTCAAGAGCAGGATACAAGATTTCTTCAACAACAGGATTCAGCCTGTGTATTTCATCAATAAAGAGGATATCAAATGGCTCTAGTTTTGTGAGTATTGCAGCAAGGTCACCTGAGCGCTCAAGAACAGGCCCTGAAGTTTGTTTAATACCTGCACCCATCTGGTTGGCAATGACATTCGCTAGGGTTGTTTTTCCAAGTCCAGGAGGCCCATAAATGAGGCAATGGTCAAGAACATCTGAACGAGATTTTGCAGCTTTGATGAATAATGACATTTGTGATTTAACATCTTCTTGACCAATATAATCTGCAAAAGAATTAGGACGCACAGAGGCAGTCTTGAGATCTTCATTTGATTGATTTTCACCACCAATCAATCTGTCCTCTTCAATCATGCAAAATATTTTATTAAAAGATTATTATTTGTATTTTAGACCAATCAATAACTTGGATTATTGTTTATATAAAACTAGAATTAGATCTTGAGTCATATATTGGATTGAAATTAAAATGAAAGGTATAATTAACGGATTAACTTATTATCATTTTTTTCAATGTCAAATATTGCGGTACTGAGTGTAAATCATCAATTGGCTCCAGTTGAAATCAGGGAAAAAGTAGCGTTTGCTCAAAATGAATTGCCTTCAGCTATATCCAGTTTATTAGCTGTTCAAGACATCAAAGCATGTGTAATTTTCTCTACTTGTAATAGATCAGAGATTTATGTTTCTCATTCATCAAAAAATATTCGTGAAGTCTTAATACAATATATGGCTACAACCCATGCTATTGATCAATTATCTCTTGAACAATATATTTCCTTTTACGAATCTAATGAGGCAATAGAACATACTTGCAAAGTGGCTTGTGGTTTAGAGTCTTTAGTTTTAGGAGAGCCACAAATTTTTGGCCAACTCAAAGAGGCTTATCACTTTTCAAAGACGCAAGGTGCATTAGATAAGATTCTGGAAAAACTTTTTCAACACGTATTCAAGACGGCTAAAAAAGTTAGGACAGATACAAATATTGGTCATCTCCAATTTCAGTTGCCTATTGTGCGGTTAAGCTCAGTGAAAAAATATTTACAACTCTCGAAAATCAAACAGTGCTATTAATTGGTGCTGGCGAGATGATTGAATTGAGTGCTCAGCATCTCAGTAAAAAGGGCGTCAAGGATATGATTTTTGCAAATAGAACACTCGAAAATGCTCAGCCTATTGCACTTAAACATAATGCTGAAGCAATCACTCTAAAAAGTTTGTCCGAAAATCTGCATAGAGCTGATATTGTCATCACTTCAACTGCAGCGCCCATTCCAATTATTGGTAAGGGCCTCATAGAAACCGTTCTTCATCAAAGAAAACATCAGCCAATGCTTTTGATCGATCTTGCCATTCCAAGAGACATCGAGCCTGAAGCAAATCAACTAGAAGACGTCTTTCTTTACACCGTTGACGACTTACAACAAATTGCAAATAGTAATCTTGAGGATAGACTCAAGGAGAAAGTGATTGCAGAAAAAATAATCCAAATAAGAAGTGTTGATTTCCTTGAGTGGATTAACAATATTCCTAATGAAGAGGTTATTAAAAACTATAGAAGTCAAGCGAACTTACTTAAAGATGAGCTCCTTCAAATTGCACTCAGAAAACTGAAGTCCGGATCTAATCCAGACTTAGTTGTTGAAGAGCTTGCAGACAAGCTAACAAATAAACTCCTTCATCAGTCCTTAGAAAATATAAAAAAACCAGCTAAATCTAAAGAAACTTCAGAAAATGTAGTTGGTAAAGATACTAAAAAGCATACCAAGATCGGAAACTAATGAACCCTTCTATCCTTGCTAAGTTAGAGCAGTTGTCAATGCGCCTTGAAGAAATCAATGCGCTTCTATCGGATCAGTCAATTGCCTCCGACCAAAATAAATTTAGAGAACTTTCAATAGAACACTCTCAGTTATCTCCCGTTAATGAAAAGTATGAGGAGTATTTATCAACCGTTGATGACATAAATGCGGCAGAAAAACTGCTTGAAGAGGAAGATGACGACATCCAAGAAATGGCTGAGGAAGAAATTCTTTCTGGTCAAAAAGCTTTAGAGCAACTCGAACTTGACCTTAAAAAGGCTCTTCTCCCAAAAGACCCTAATGACTCTAGAAATATTATTATAGAAATCAGGGCTGGAACAGGTGGCGATGAAGCCAGCATTTTCTCTGGTGATCTTTACAGAATGTACACTCGCTATGTTGAGAAATCGAAATGGCAATTAGAAATCTTAAGCTCAAACATGGGTGAGCATGGTGGATTTAAAGAAATCATAGCAAGAATTAGTGGGACTAATGTTTACTCAAAACTTAAATTTGAATCGGGTGCACATCGTGTTCAAAGAGTTCCAGAAACTGAATCTCAAGGCAGAGTTCATACTTCTGCTTGTACGGTCGCAGTGATGCCAGAAGTCTCAAGTATTGAAGAGGTTAATATCAATATGAATGATGTCAGAGTTGACACGTTTAGAGCCTCTGGAGCTGGGGGTCAGCATGTCAACAAAACCGATTCAGCTGTCAGAGTCACTCATATCCCAACCGGCACAGTAGTTGAGTGTCAAGATGGGCGCTCTCAGCATAAAAATAAAGCACAAGCTATGTCTGTATTAGCATCTAGAATTCTTGATGCACAGCAGCAAGAACAACAAAAAGAGCAGGCTTCACAAAGAAAAGAGCTAGTTGGAAGTGGTGATCGCTCTCAAAGGATTAGAACTTATAATTACCCCCAAGGGAGAGTCACTGATCATCGAATTAATTTGACTCTATATAAGTTAAATGAGGTCATGGAAGGTGAACTAGAATCAATCATTGACCCATTGATCATTGAGCAGCAAACCAATCAGCTAACAGAGCTCAATGCAACGCTTTAAATTCTTTTTGGAAAAAACTGAGCAATAAAAAAAAGTACGCCTAACGTTATTACAATTGTAGGTCCTGTTGCCAAATCAAAATCAATCGAAAAATACAGTCCCATCAGAACTGAAGAAATGGATACAATCATGGACGTTACTATCATTGCAAGGGGTGAATTTGAAAAGACTCTAGCAATAGCAGGTGGAATGATCAATAGTGATGTGATAAGAAGCACCCCAACGATTTGGACTGAAACTGAAACTGCCAAAGCTATTAAAAACATAAATAGAAGGTCATAAAACATCTTATTAATCCCTTCTGCCTTAGCAAGCTCTTCATTAAGTGTAAGTAATAATAATTTTTTCCAGTTCATTACTAAGATTGAAATGACGATCACTGCAACAGAGAATATCCAATATATATCACTTGTTGTTATAGATAAAATATCGCCAAATAGATAAGAAAAATAATCAGTATTTTGATTTCCAATGATCCCCAAAACCACAATTCCCAGCGATAGTGAAATATGAGAGAAAATCCCCAGAACAGCATCACTTGACCAAAACTCTTTTTGTTGTAATATCACGATTAGTGTTGCAAACAGACCACCAATAAAAACTAAACCAAAGTTAATACCTAGTCCAGTTACCAGGCCCAAAGCAACACCCAATAGAGCACTGTGGGAGATTGAATCAGAAAAATATGAGAGCCTCTTCCATATAACGAAACAGCCTAAAGACCCAGCAATGACCGAAACACCTATCGCTGCAACTATAGCTCTATAAATAAAATCGTCCATTGTCTATAAAGCCTGAATGATCTTAGTGACAGTCCTTACACAAGCCATAAAGGTAAAGAGAATGATCAGTCAACTCAAAGCCGTGTTTTTTTGCAATCTGAATTTGGTGTTGCTCAATAACATCATCTTGAAACTCTATAATCTTATTACACTTCACGCAAACTAAATGGTCATGGTGTTCCAAGCCGCACAATTCATAAACCGCCTGGTTGTTCTCGAAATTAAGTTTCTGCACGATCCCTGATTCTTCAAATTGTGACAGAACACGGTAAATTGTTGCAACGCCCACCTCTTCATGTTGATCAATGAGAACTCTGTAAATGTCCTCAGCACTGAGGTGATGATTTGGAGACTTCTCTAAGACCTCTAAAATTTTCAGTCTTGGCAGGGTAACTTTTAGACCAGCACTTTTTAAATCTTCAGCATCCATTAAAAAATCCTTAAGGTAAAATCTACTTTATATTTTATATGTTTATAGCTATGAAGAAATTAACTTTTATTTTGCTTATCGCTTTGATGGTTACTGGTTGTTCTAATTCTCTTCCAAAAACCCCTGAACTTCCAAAGATGCCTAAGCTTTCGTTGCCAGAGCTTCCAAAGATGCCTAAGCTTTCGTTGCCTAGCTGGGCAAAGCCAAAGTTGCCTTCAATTGATGTCTATAAGCCAACCATTATGCAGGGTTCAGTTTTAGATATGAGTGAAGTCAATAAGCTTCAATTAGGAATGTCAAAAGAGAGTGTCATGAATCTAATTGGCTCGCCTAGTATTATTGACCCATTTCACCAATATCAATGGGACTATATCAATCATTCTTCGATTGAAGGAGAAATTGAAATACAGTACCGCTTAAGATTGATTTTTAAAGACAACCTTTTGACTGAAATTGATAAAAGTGGACTGGAAAGCTTATCAAACGATAAGTAACTCCTTTAGTTATTTTTTTTGATAACTAGATTTTTCAGTGTTTATTTAGCTTATCAACTAAAATAAACGAATGTCAAAACTAATAGTAAATAACTTAAGCTGCCAAAGGGGCTACAAACTCCTCTTTGAAAATTTATCGTTTGAGTTAAATTCTGGAGAAGTATTAAAAGTCTCTGGTCCAAATGGTTCAGGCAAGACCTCATTAATGAAAATACTTGCCGGTCTTAGTTCATTTGAGACAGGCTCAATTGATTATGATGACACTAAAATTAATAGTGAGAGATACAATCTTGATTTTCTTTATCTAGGTCATTTGGCCGCTCTTAGTCCAGAGTTAAGCTGTTTAGAAAATTTAAAATATACAATGCGCCTCGGAAATGATAATCTTGATTTAGATTTTTCTGATGCCCTTAAAAAGGTTGGCTTAGAAAAATTTGAAAATGAGCTTGTAGGCAAACTGTCAGCTGGTCAGAAAAAAAGAATCGCACTTTCTCTTTTATTCATTACTCAATCCAAAGTATGGCTTTTAGATGAGCCTTTTTCAGCACTTGACTCAAAGGCAATCAAAATAATTGAAACTAGAGTTGAGGATCATTGCAACTCTGGCGGCATCTGCATCCTAACTACGCACCAGGAATGTAATATTAAAAACATGAAGGAGATTTCTCTTTGAACATCTTCGTGCAAACAATGACAAGGGATCTTAAAATGGCCTTGAGAAATCCGTCAAGTTTCTTGAACCCTCTTATGTTTTTTGTAATCTCAATCTCTTTATTTCCGATTGCAATTAGTCCAGAAGCGCAAACTTTATCAAGCATTGCACCTGGAATAATTTGGGTTATAACAATGCTTTCAGTTCTATTATCTCTCAATTCATTATTTCACTATGACTATGATAGTGGGGTTCTAGAGCAAATGGTTATTTCTCACCACTCATTGCCTTTAATCTTACTGGCTAAAACTTTAGCTCATTGGATGCTTTCAGGGCTTCCAATAATCATTTTGTCTCCTTTTCTTGGAATGGCACTCTTTATAAATACTGAAGGCATCTATATTCTCGTTTTGACTTTAATTATAGCTACGCCATGTCTAAGTCTGATTGGCTCAATTGGAGCCTCCCTGGTTGTTGGCATTAAAAACTCAGGAATGCTGTTATCTCTATTAATTCTCCCCCTTTTCATACCGATCTTGATTTTTGCAACAAGCGCAGTATCTCAATCTCAATCTAATCTTCCAATTGATGGTCAGTTATATTTTCTAGGATTTATCTTAATTCTAAGCTTACTTATAACGCCTTTTTTAAGTGCACTATCATTAAAAATAAGTCTGGAATAGACTTTACTTCTCCAAGTTAAAGATTATAATTAACTAACGCTGATTTGTTCCGATTGCTAGCGTTGTCGCATTATGTGACTAAAACAAGCTAAAGCTGGCCTCTATTTCATGAAATCCATCTTTAGTATTAAATAATTTAATAGGATTTTATTATGATATTTACTTCTGAATCTGTTTCTGCTGGCCACCCCGATAAAGTTTGTGACCAAATTTCTGATGCCATTCTTGATGCTGCACTTAATCAAGATCCTAACTCTAGAGTTGCTGTAGAGACACTTGTCAAAGACAATCAAGTCGTTTTAGCTGGAGAAATTACAACTGATGCTAATATAGATTATGAATCTATAGTCAGAAAAACAATTCTTGGAATTGGTTATAACCAAGAGGAGTATGGATTCAATGGTGAAACATGTTCAGTTACGAATTTGCTTGGCAGGCAGTCTCAAGATATTTCAATGGGTGTCACCGAAAGTGATAGTCATGAACAAGGCGCAGGTGACCAAGGTCTTATGTTTGGTTATGCAGAAAATTCAACAGAAGAGCTAATGCCAGCCCCCATTATGTTGTCACATCAATTAGTCAGGCAGCAAGCAGATTTAATGCTAGATGGCTCGATACCTTGGCTTCGTCCAGACGCTAAATCTCAAGTCTCTTGCATCTATGAGGGTAATCAAATTGTAGGTATTGACGCTGTAGTTTTATCTACTCAGCACGATGGAGACATCTCACTTGAGGAGCTTAGAGAGAGTGTTTTAGAAAATATTATTAAGCCAATCCTTCCTGAAAAGTGGCTTACAAGCGATACGCAATATCACATAAACCCAACAGGAAATTTTGAAATTGGAGGTCCGGTTGGTGATGCTGGACTAACTGGAAGAAAAATTATAGTTGATACATACGGCGGTATGGCTAGACATGGCGGTGGTGCTTTTTCAGGCAAAGATCCTTCAAAAGTAGATAGAAGTGCTGCCTATGCTACACGTTATGTTGCTAAAAATCTTGTGGCAGCTGGCATCGCTAAGCGCTGTGAAATTCAAGTTTCGTATGCAATTGGAGTTGCTGAACCAACGAGTATAAGTGTTGACACATTTGGAACTGGAGAGCTACCAAATCATGAAATTGTTGCTCTTATCAGAGAGCATTTTGATCTTCGCCCTAAAGGTTTAATTGCAATGCTAGATTTAAAACGTCCAATTTATCAGCAGACTGCGAGTTATGGTCACTTTGGGAGAAAAGAAGACTCAATTAGCTGGGAGAAAACTGATAGAGCAGATTTACTAAAATAGTTTCTTTTTTATATGTTTTTGGTATAATACGTCTCGTGCCAAGGGGCGTTGCATTGAAAATATTTTTTCAATCAGGCTTGGCAATCAAAACGACGCTCATTTTTTTAACTTAACGGGAAATAAAATGAGCGATTCTACAATAGATAATAGTGGCTTTAAAGTAGCCGATCTCAACCTTGACTACAAAGTAGCTGATATTAATTTAGCAGATTTTGGTCGTAAAGAAATTGAGCTTGCAGAAGCTGAAATGCCTGCATTAATGGCTCTTAGAGAAAAGTACAGCAAAGAGCAGCCTCTTCAAGGCGCAAGAATTATGGGCTGTATTCATATGACAATCCAAACTGCGGTCCTAATGGAAACATTAATTGATCTTGGAGCTGAAATTCGTTGGTCATCTTGCAATATTTTTTCGACTCAGGATCATGCTGCCTCTGCTATGGCAGCAAGAAATATTCCTGTATTTGCCTGGAAAGGTGAGACTGAAGAAGAGTTCTTGTGGTGCATTGAGCAGACTATTCTTCATAACGGTAAGCCATGGGATGCCAACATGATTCTTGATGATGGCGGTGATCTAACGGGCATGGTCCATGATAAGTATCCAGAAATGCTCGATAAAATTCATGGCATCAGTGAAGAAACAACAACGGGTGTTCATCGCCTTTTAGAGATGATTGAGAGTGGTGAACTTAAAGTTCCTGCTATCAATGTAAACGATGCTGTTACTAAGGCAAAAAATGATAACAAGTATGGTTGTAGGCACTCTCTTAATGATGCTATTAAGCGAGGTACGGATATGCTTATGTCAGGCAAGAAGGCCTTATTGATTGGTTATGGCGATGTTGGCAAAGGATCTGCTATGTCACTTCGTCAAGAAGGAATGATTGTTAAAATTTCTGAAATTGATCCTATATGTGCTTTCCAGGCGTGCATGGATGGCTTTGAAGTGGTTTCACCTTATATTGATGGAATCAATACTGGTTCTGTAGATTGTATCAATAAAGATTTACTAGCCAACACTGATTTAATTGTCACAACGACTGGAAATACTAATGTTTGCGATGCTTCAATGCTTCAATGCCTCAAAGCAGGCTCTGTAGTGTGTAATATTGGTCACTTTGATAATGAAATTGATACAGCATACATGCGTAAAAATTGGAAATGGGATGAAGTGAAAGCGCAAGTTCATCGCATCTATCGCTCTGATGATAAAAATGATTACTTAATTCTTCTTTCAGAAGGTCGTTTAGTTAATTTAGGAAATGCAACTGGACACCCTTCTAGAATTATGGATGGCTCATTTGCAAACCAAGTTTTAGCACAAATGCATCTTTATAGTAATAAATTTGCTGACTTACCAAAAGACCAGAAACCTGCTAATGTTACTGTCGAGCTTCTCCCTAAGAAACTTGACGAAGAAGTAGCGGCTGGAATGGTAGGTGGCTTCGGTGGTGTTATGACTGTCTTAACGGATACGCAAGCAAAATACATCAATACGCCTAAGGAAGGCCCTTTTAAACCAGAGGCCTATAAGTACTAAGATTTTTTTGTGATTATTAAAAAATGCGGGTTTATCCCGCATTTTTTTTTAAAATTTAAATGTAAACCCTCAAAACTTTGTGGTGAGGTAAAATTTTTGTTATTTCTTAGTTGAATTTCAATGTCTAACTTAGACCTCGACACAAGCAAATCATTTCAGAATTTAATCCTCAAGTTGCAGAGTTATTGGGCTGAAAAAGGCTGCGCAATTACTCAGCCATTTGATATGGAGGTTGGTGCAGGAACTTTTCATCCTGCAACCTTTCTAAGGTCAATAGGACCCGAGCCCTGGAAAGCAGCTTATGTTCAGCCCTCAAGAAGACCCGGGGATGGTCGTTATGGTGAAAACCCTAATCGTCTTCAACACTATTATCAATTCCAAGTTTTATTAAAGCCATCGCCTGATGATATTCAAGACTTATACCTCGACTCACTCACAGCAATCGGCATTGATTTAAAAATGCATGATGTTAGATTTGTAGAGGACAACTGGGAATCGCCCACACTAGGGGCCTGGGGTCTTGGATGGGAAGTCTGGCTAAATGGAATGGAAGTGAGTCAGTTTACTTACTTCCAGCAAGTAGGTGGACTCTCATGCAAACCTATTTCAGGAGAGCTGACTTATGGTCTTGAGAGACTAGCAATGTATTTGCAAGGCGTTGATAGCGTTTATGATCTAATTTGGACAGAGGGGCTTACCTATGGTGATGTATTTCATCAAAATGAAGTTGAGCAGTCAAAATATAACTTCGAGATTGCAGATACTGAAGTTCTTTTCAGGCAGTTTGATGAAGCTGAGGCTATGAATTTAAAACTTATTGAGGAAAATCTTCCTTTCCCTGCATACGAACAAACTATGAAGGCGTCTCACATTTTTAATCTTCTTGATGCAAGAAAAGCAATCAGTGTAACTGACAGAGCAAGATTCATTCGAAGAGTAAGATCTATGAGTCAAAAGGTTGCAAAGGAATATTATGACTCAAGAGAAAGACTAGGCTTTCCAATGCTAAAAAAATAGTTTTATTGAAACTAATGAGGCCTTTTCACTCAATTTATAATAAAGTCTTAGTTTGGTCATCCAGTAGGTTTGCCATTTTATGGCTCTCTATCATAAGCTTTTTAGAGTCCATCATTCTTCCACTGCCACTTCAAGATTTATTGTTGGCATCAATGTCCTTGAGAAATAGGTCAAAGGCATTCTATTTTGCCGCTATTTGTACTTTTGCCTCTGTTTTGGGTGCAATTTTAGGGTACTTCATTGGAGTACAAGCTGAAAATTATATTTTGCCTATATTGGTTAATTTAGGTTACGAGTCAAAGTTCAATACTGCACAAATTTACTTCCAAACTTACGGCATTTATATAATCCTCATTGCAGGTTTTAGTCCAATCCCTTATAAAGTTTTTACAATTGCGGCTGGAATGATGTCGATGGCTTTATTTCCCTTTATCGTATTTTCTTTAATTGCTAGAGGTGCGAGATACTTTTTAATTTCTTTTCTAGTCAGAAAATTTGGAAAAATGGCTGATGCGTGGTTAAATAAGTATATCGACTGGCTAGGGTATTTTCTGATTATCGCTATTGCTTTATTTCTATGGTATGAATACTAAACTAATAAATCTTCTCTTATTAATTTTTCTATCAGGCTGCCTAACGAACCAGCCTGGGCAAGTTACTGTTGAAGAAAAATCATTCAACGTAATTGATGTAAAAAGCTCAAAAACTTCATCCAAATCAAGCAAAACAAATATTAAAAAAGACTGGTCATTGCCAGTTGACGCATCAATTCTTAAAAACTATTCAGAAAAGGACGGTCATTTTGGTCTGACTTATAATAATAGCTCAGGCCAAGAGGTAAGGGCAGTAAGAAAAGGTGAAGTGGTATACAGTGGAGACAGGATGGCTAGTTATGGAAAGATGATTATAATTAAACACTCTTATGGTTTTTATAGCATCTACAACCAAAATCAAGAGCTGCTTGTGAGTGAGGGTGACACAATTGAAAAGGGTCAGTTAATTGCATTAACTGGTGACAAACCTTTTTATTTCGAAATGAAAAAATACGAAGAACCTATTAATCCATTAAAATACCTCTGATGAATGACTTTATCCAAAATATAAGCCCAATTCAAACCATTGCAGTTCTTCTGGTCATTACGATTATTACGCATGTTGTTTTAGGTAGTATTTTAAAACAAATTACCAAACACTCTGGTAGTACCAAAACCCAAATTGATGATTATTTAATTGGTGCTATTTCAGCGCCCCTTAAACTTCTCATTTGGTATGGTTGGCTATATTTTTCTCTAAAAGAGCTAACATCTGAGATTCAATCATTAAATGATATTGTCGGCTATATCGCTATTGCGCCAGTATTTATTTTAACTTGGGGAATCTTAAGATTAATCTCAAGCGTTGAAAACTATCTTTTAGAATCTGAAGGNAGTGTTGACAAAGACTCTATTCGACTCTTTACCCGCTTAGTTAAGATTCTTTTTGTATTTGCTATCATCCTTGGNGTTGCCCAATTTTATGGTTATGCGGTCTCTTCCATTCTTACCCTGGGTGGTGTTGGTGGAATCGTTGTTGGCTTTGCAGCAAAAGATATGCTTGCGAATGTTTTTGGTGGTCTCATGATTCAAATGGATAAGCCATTTTCAACTGGTGACTGGATTCGAACAACTGACAAAAGTATCGAAGGCGTTGTAGAGAAAATTGGCTGGAGGATGACACGAATTAGAACGTTCACTAAAAATCCTGTCTACGTTCCAAACTCGATCTTTGCGACAATCCCAATTGAAACTCCATCGAGGATGACCAATAGACAAATACATGAAGTTATTGGAATTAGATATGACGACATTGCACAAATGGAGAGCATCATCAAAAAAGTAGAAGAGCTATTAACGAATAGCGAAAACATTGATAATGATCTACCTTGTCGAGTTAATTTTGATTTATTTAATGCGTCATCATTAGACTTTGTTATTTGGGCATCCAGCTCTCTTACAGATGCAGGCGAATTTAAGAAATTTAAAGGAAAGTTACTTCTTGATATAGCACACATCATTGCTGATCATGGAGCTGAGATTGCATACCCCACTCAAACTTTACACATTCAGAAAGCATAAATGACCATCTCCAAGCTTCATATTCGCACTTTTGGGTGTCAAATGAATGAGTACGATTCTAATAAAATGAGTGACGTCCTTAAAGCATCCCATGGCTTAGATCTAACTGAAGATATCAGCGAAGCTGACGTTTTATTAATAAACACCTGCTCTATTCGCGAAAAAGCTGAAGATAAGCTATTTCACCAATTAGGTCGCTGGAGAAAACTTAAAGAAAAAAATCCAAACTTAGTGATTGGAGTCGGTGGCTGTGTTGCTTCGCAAGAAGGTGATCTCATTCTCAAAAGGGCTCCATACGTTGATATGATATTTGGACCACAAACTCTTCATCGACTTCCAAATATGCTGAATGAAGCACTCAATGAAAATGAAATAAGTATTGATATTTCTTTCCCTGAAATTGAAAAATTTGACCACTTGCCTGAGCCTCACAGTGATGGTGCTTCTGCTTTTGTTTCGATTATGGAAGGATGCAGCAAATACTGCACATTTTGTGTCGTCCCCTACACAAGAGGTGAAGAGATATCTAGGCCATTCAATGATGTAATTCAAGAAGTCGAAATACTAGCGAATCAGGGCGTTAAAGAAGTGAATCTTTTAGGGCAAAATGTCAACTCCTATAGAGGCTTAATGGATGATGGAGAAATTGCGGATTTAGCTCTTTTAATTGCAATCGTTGCCCAAATTACCGGTATCGAGCGAATAAGATATACCACGTCACACCCTGTAGAGTTCAGTAATCGACTGATTGATGCATACGCCGAAGTGCCAGAACTGGTCTCTCATCTTCATCTTCCAGTTCAAAGTGGCTCAGACAAAATACTAGGGTTAATGAAAAGAGGACACACTGCAATTGAGTATAAATCTAAGATAAGAAATTTAAAGAAGATTAGACCTGATATATCTATTTCTTCAGATTTTATAATTGGTTTTCCTGGTGAAACAGAAAAGGACTTTAACGATACTGTCAGCTTAATTGATGAAATTGGCTTTGATAAATCTTTCAGTTTTATCTACTCTAAAAGACCTGGCACCATAGCCTCAAGTATGCCAGATGATGTAAGCCCAGAAATAAAAAAACAAAGACTTGCAATTATTCAAGATAGGCTGAATGCTAACACTGAAGAGATTTCTAAATCCATGATTGGGAGTCTTCAACAAGTTTTAGTTGAAGGTGCTTCAAAAAAAGGTGGGACCTTATCCGCTAGAACTGAAAATATGAGAACTGCTCACTTTGCTGGAAGCAATGATCTCATTGGAAAGATAGTAACAGTCAAGATTCTCGATGGAATTGGGAACTCTCTTCAGGCTAGTTTAGTAGACAATTCAGAGCCTTAGCCATAACTTTGAAAACCAATAATATCGCCCTGCCTCTTTATAGGGCATAGTGCAGTTATATCGGCTGCGTCCAATTGCTAGAGGCTCATTTGGCCATATACTTACTGACTGCAGACCATCCCATTTAAGATTAGCCTTATCCTGACCAGAGACATAGCAAGAAAAATTACTTTTTTCATAGCTGGTCAGCTCTCGAGAGAAGTTAAGATTCAATACCGGCATCAGATCTCCTGAAAAAATCATTGACCTCGGATCAGAGCTTTCAATCGGCATGGCTAGTGTTTTAACTTTGAGAGAAAAACTATTCATTTGTGCATATGGACCTGACATTGAAAATCTAGGTATATTTAAAAAGTCACTTGTTTGACTTGCAACGCCGGACTGCTGTCCAAAGGCAATGTAACCCTCTGACTTAAGGTACGAGTAAGACGAGTCATCAAACTCCCCATATGGATAAGCAAAAAACTTATCATTTGTGCTCATTTCAGTCGCTATCCTTTCCTGGGCTGAAAGGATCTCATCTTCAATAATCTGAGCGCTCTGATTAACTAAATGAAGATGATTAACGCTATGGTTATAAATATCGACCAAAGGTGCCATTTCACGAAGTTGACTCCAAGTCATCATAGATGCATATTTTTTATCAATAGGGTTAGTAGATACAAAAACTGACATCGGAAATTGATATTCAACTAACAATGGAAAAGCTTCAGTGTAGATTGATAAAAAACCATCGTCCGCTGTAAGACTTATACAATTGGATGGCAAGCTTTCTTTTGACTGAAGACTACTGATTACATTTTTTAATGGAAGAACACTGTAATTATTATTTTTTAAGTATTCTAGGTGCTGCTTAAAGATCTCTGGTGAGGTGCTCGTTGACTTAGGTCCATCATCAGAGAAACGATGATACACAAGAAGAACGCAGTCATTCTCTAGAGCATGCGAACTAAAAGGAGTATAAATTAAAATTACAACTAAGAGCTTTAAGAGAATTTTAGATAGATTCATAAGTTAAATGATAAATTAATTATGAAGCAAAATCATGCAACTTAACATTTGTTTTCAATGGAATTCAGTAAAATATAAATCATGAAATTTACTCTCAATATAAAGCGCTCTGAACAGCTTGTTAATATTTGTGGAAGCTTAGATAAAAATCTAGAAAATTTAGCCACTAATCTTGCTGTAGATATCTCTAATAAAGGGGCTGATTTTAATATTAAGGGTGATAATGCTGACAAAGCTGTTTCTGTCCTTCAAGAGTTATTAATATTGTCCGAAAAGAAAACGATTGATTTTAGTGATATTGATCTCAGCATCAAATCACTCAGTAGTCCAAATGGAGAGGCAAAATCAGTCACAATAAAGACCAGTAAAAAGCATATACATATTAGAAGCGACAACCAACAAAAATATGTGAACTCAATCATTGAAAATGATGCAGTTTTTGCCATTGGACCCGCAGGAACAGGAAAGACATATTTAGCTGTTGCAAGAGCTGTTGAGGCCCTTGAAAATTCAAATGTAAAAAGAATAGTTTTAGTCAGACCAGCAGTCGAGGCTGGAGAAAAATTGGGCTTTCTACCTGGCGACCTGAGTGAAAAAGTGGACCCATACCTGCGACCGATTTATGATGCTCTATACGAGTTTATTGGCTTTGAAAGAGTCAATAAATTAATAGAAAAACATGTCATAGAAGTTGCCCCATTAGCGTTCATGAGAGGCAGAACACTTAACGAGTCATACATCATTCTTGATGAAGCTCAAAACACCACAATACCCCAAATGAAAATGTTTTTAACGAGGATGGGTTTTGGTTCAAAAATGGTCATAACAGGTGACGTGACTCAGATTGATTTACCAAATCCAAGCCAATCTGGGCTAACTGACGCAATCAAAATTCTTCAAAATATTGATCAAATTGCTTTTTGTCATTTCGGTGCCCATGACGTCGTAAGACACCAGTTAGTTAAAAAAATTGTAAGTGCTTACGACNAAAACTAAATGAGTTCTCAAAANAAAATTATAGTGGGTCTTTCTGGCGGCGTCGATTCGTCAGTCACTGCATACTTATTACTTCAACAAGGCTTTCAGGTNGAGGCCTTATTTATGAAAAATTGGGATGAGGATGATGATGATGAATATTGCAGTGCATCAGAAGATCTTGCAGANGCTCAGCAGGTCGCTGACTTANTGGGGATTAAGCTGCATACAGTCAACTTTTCTCACGAATACTGGGAAGATGTTTTTGAGCATTTTTTATCGGAACATAAAAAAGGTAGAACGCCCAATCCTGACGTATTGTGCAACCAAAGGATCAAATTTAAAGCCTTTCTAGACTACGCAAAGGACCTTGGTGCAGATAAAATTGCCACGGGCCACTACGCCAGAATTGCAAATGAAAATGGAAAATATTTCCTTAAAGCTGGAGTTGATGGAAACAAAGATCAAAGTTACTTTTTGCATTTACTGAACCAGGATCAACTCTCACAAAGCTTATTTCCTTTGGGTGAAATTGATAAAAAAGAAGTGCGTGAAATTGCGAAGAATCAGCAATTTGGGAATGCAGATAAAAAAGACTCAACAGGTATATGTTTTATCGGTGAAAGACCATTTTCAGAATTCTTAACTACCTTCCTTCCTAAAGAAAAAGGCGATATCATTGACCAGGATGGTTCTTTTATTAAACACCATAATGGACTCCCCTTTTATACAATAGGCCAAAGAAAGGGTCTAGAGATCGGTGGTGGATTTGGAGAGTCTCAAGAGCCCTGGTTTGTTGCAGATAAGCTTGTTGATTCGAATAAAATTGTCGCTGTTCAAGGTAATCATCAAATGCTCTACCATAACTCACTTGTAGCAGATGATGTTCATTGGATTGATGAAGAGCCTCAGTTTCCAATCAATTGCAGCGCAAAAATACGGTATCGACAGGCCTCCCAAGAATGTTGTGTCAATATCAAAGATGATGGAACTATACAAGTTAACTTTAGTGATCCTCAAAGAGCAATTACACCAGGGCAATCAATCGTTTTTTACAATAGTGATACTTGTCTTGGAGGGAGTGTAATAAAATCAAGGGCCAATGAATAAATCAGCAAAACAAACTATTGCACTAGCAAGTATATTTCAGTCCTCAGCGCTAGTTCATCAGCTTGCCGTTTCGGGAAAATGTGATAGTCACACGAATAAAGCAAGCCTCAACAGTATTGTGAGTAATAGCGATTCAATAGATGAAATTTTTACTTCGCCTGAGGATCTTAAAATTGGCTTTGACTCCTTAAAGCTTATTCTTGAGAAGAAAACCATTGATATGCATAACGTTATGATCTATACAACAGCTCTCATTAATCTAGAAAAAAAATTAATGAAAAAACCTAAACTCTTAACTCAAATCTCAGAAGAAATTAATCTTATCAATAAGCAAGAGTTTTTTGATATTTATCATAGCAATTCGATTGCCCGACTGGCTGAGCTCTACAAAAACACTTTGGGTAGCCTCAATCCAACAATTATGGTTCGTGGAGAGCAAATATACTTATCGAATCAACATACTGCGAATCATATAAGGGCGCTTCTCTTAGCAGGAATAAGGGCTGTCTCTTTATGGAAAAATCAGGGCGGAAAAACTTGGCATTTGTTATTGGGTAAAAAGAAAACCCTGGAATATATTAAATCTTTGGCAAATTAAGCTAATACAAACAAATGCTTGCATAAATGAAGGTGAGACTCTATAATTCATGTTTTCTTAATTTAAGCATTAATAAATAAATATGGCCAACTCAGCAGGTTCTAAAAAACGCGCAAGACAGGCAGTTAAGCGCAACAAACACAACTCTCAAATTAGAGCAAAAGTACGCACCTTTATTAAAAAGGTTACTCATGCGATTGATGCTGGAGACAAAAAAGAAGCCACGAGTGGTTTTACAGATATGCAAAAAAATATGGATCAAGCGGTCAGCAAAGGTTTAATCCATAAAAACCAAGCTGCAAGAAAAAAATCACGTATCAGTGCCCAAATTAAGGCACTTTAATAAGTTATCCTTAAGGTTAATTTATTGATTACAAAATCATTGATATAATTAAAACCCTCTTTTGAGGGTTTTTTTATATCTAAAATTGATTAATACTATGATTGATGAAAGCGACAAATCTTTATTTAGATCAACGGTTGATTTCCAAAAACCTCTCGATAAAGATAGCCACAAAAAACAAAACCCTCGCAAAATGAGCTCGAGTGCGCCGTTTGAAAATTATAGTTTTTTATACGAAGCCAATATAACAGGATCTGAGGTGATTACTCACTTTAAAGATGGCTTATCGCCCAAAGTTCTAAAAAAAATGAAACAAGGTAATATTGGATCGACTCCATCAATTGATTTGCATGGATATAAAATTGAGCAGGCATGTCAATCAGTATCTGACTTTATACATTTCCATTCTGATAAAAGATTTATTCAAATCATTCATGGCAAGGGCTATCATTCAGATAATGGACTTTCAATTATGAAATCTCAAGTTGTGCACTACTTAAAGCAACACCCCAATGTCTTGGCTTTTTGCTCTTGCCCTCAAGAAATGGGAGGCACTGGAGCAGTCTTTGTGCACCTTAAAACTGATGTTTAATATTGATGAAATTTATAGTGTTTCACACTTTGTAAGATTGTGTAAGAATTCAATTGAAAAGCACATCCCACAAAGCTTTATACAAGGTGAGATTTCAAATTTATCTAAGCCATCTTCAGGTCACTGGTATTTCTCCCTTAAAGATGAAAATAGTCAAATCAGGTGCGCATTTTTTAGATTAAATCAACGCAAAATTCAGTTCACTCCTGAAAATGGTATGTCGGTTATCATTAGAGGAGTAACCACACTTTACCCTCAAAGAGGTGATTTTCAGCTTATTGTTCAGCAGATGGAGCCAGCAGGCGTTGGAAATCTGCAGTTGGCCTTTGATCAGCTTAAAAATAAGCTACGGATAGAAGGCTTATTTGATTCTGAAAACAAAAAAGAACTCCCAGAATATCCAGAGAAAATTGGCGTCATTTCTTCATCAACTGGCTCCGTCATTAGAGACATTATTGAAGTTCTTAAATCACGCTATCCGTTATCAGAGATATTACTCTATGATACGATTGTTCAAGGCGAAAATGCTCACCATAAGATTATTAAAGCACTTAAAGCAGCGGATGATCAAAAGATCTGTGATGTATTAATCCTTGCAAGAGGAGGAGGCTCTCTAGAGGACCTTTGGGCATTTAATGAAGAAGAGCTTGCAAGAGCAATATTTGATTGTTCAACGCCAATCATTAGCTCGATAGGTCATGAAACTGATACAACAATTGCAGATTTTGTTGCAGACTTGAGAGCACCAACACCTTCTGCAGCAGCTGTATCTGCAACCCCTGATGTTAATGCCATCCTTTATAATGCCGCAAAACTAAAAAAATATTTACTTGAATCAATAAAGCAATCTGTAGAATCCAACAAATACTCTCTAGCTCTCCTCAGACAAAGAATTATTGATCCAAGTCAACAACTTCTTCTGAACGCACAAAAACTTGACGACTTGGAGCTCAGACTGATAAGAACCAATAAACGGATCATTGATGAGAACAAAAGAAAACTAAAATTGCTAATTTCTCAATTACAAAACTACTCTGAAAACTTTATAAAACTTCAAAAAAATCAGCTCTCTAATCGTGCGAGTGTTTTGAGCCTTCTCTCTCCACTTAACACTCTATCAAGGGGATATACAATTACACAAAATAAAAAAGGTGAAATTGTAACTTCGCATAACCAAATAAACTCTGAAGAATTGATTATTACTCAATTTCATGATGGAAAAGTTACTTCCAAAGTAGTCAATAAAGAGGATAATTAATTAACTCACTAAACGTTCAAGTTATGAAATCAAATGTATCATTTTTTCGACGAATTGGCTCAATATCTTATGACCTCTTTCTAGTCTTTTCATTTGTTTTTTTTATTGCTGGAATCATAATCCTTATTAACAATAAAGAGCCAATTACAAATCCGTTTTTTTTCTTTCTAGTTACCTTACCAGTAATCTATTCATATTTTTCAATATCATGGGTAAAGGGCAAACAAACTCTAGGGATGAGGGCATGGAAATTTGAAATTATTCAAGAGGATGGGGGCAATATAACTTATTGGCAATCGGCTATCCGTTTTTTTCTAGCAATAATTTCATTGGCAGGAATAGGCTTTATTTTTCAATTTTTAAACAAAAATAAACTTCCATTTCATGACTATTATTCTCAAACTTATTTAATGACAATCTACAAAGAATTAGATGAGCAATAAATCACAAACTGGTTTAATTGGTTTTATTTATAAAAATAAAATCACCCTAATTCTAATCGTCATTCTTTTCGCATTAATCAAACAGAACATTATTGATAACAACTTTCCGGGAGTTGTCATTGATAAAGAGAGAGCTCTCAATCAAATAAAGCTGAATAATGAAAATTTAGAAAATGATAATGCCTCTCTTCAAAGCAAAATAGGTAGCTACACTCAGGAAGATTTAAATCTAATTGAATCAAAAGCAAGGTTTAAATATGGACTGATTAAAGAAGGTGAGTACTTTTTTAAAATAAATAGGGCCATTAAAACTGAACCATTAACAGAAAATGATAGTGCTACTTTATAATTGACTAAACACTAAATTAAGGATGTTCTTGCGGACATGAACAAAGACAAATATTTTCTAATCGTTCCAGCAAGTGGTGTCGGCACAAGAATGGGCTCTTCAGTCCCAAAACAATATTTAAAGCTTGAAAATGGCCTGACAATTATTGATCAAAGCCTTAAAACTCTTTTGGATATTAATCTGATTTCAGGCTTTATAGTTTCCTTATCAAGAACAGACTCTTTTTTTAAGTCTTCATCTTTTTTTAATCACTCAAAGCTTTTAGAAACTGTAGAAGGTGGCAAAGAGAGGTTCAATTCTGTACTGAACGCATTAAATTCTTTAAATGAATACGCCCAGCCCAATGACTGGGTTTTAGTTCATGACTCTGTCAGGCCATGCACAAAAAAGAGCGACATAGAAAAACTAATCCGAGAGGTTTCAAATGATTCTGTAGGNGGAATCCTCGCAACCAGNGCTATTGATACGGTTAAAGAAAAAAATGNAACTGGNCCAATATCAACTATTGATCGAAAAAAACTTTATATGGCTCAAACCCCTCAAATGTTTCGATTTGGCATCCTTAAAGAAGCAATTGAGAGCGCTATAAAACTTGATAAAAAGATTACTGATGAATCTGAAGCGATTGAAAAATTGGGTCATTCAGTCAAAATTATTGATGGCTCTTCTAGTAACATCAAAATTACTTCAAAGGATGACATTGACTTGGCAAACTACTTTTTGAAAAAATTATGATCATTAAAACGGGCTTAGGACAAGATTCTCATCAGTTTGAAAAAAAATCTGGCAAAGACTTGGTTTTGGCAGGTATTAAATTTGACTATCCATTCGGATTAAAAGGTAATAGTGATGCAGATGTCATTTTTCATTCAATCACAAACTCCATCTCAAGCATTACAGGTAAAAATATTTTAGGTGACGTTGCAGATCAACTTGTAAAAACGGGTACAAAAGATAGCGCAAAATACCTTCAAATAGCGCTTGATGATCTAGGGGATTGGAAAATTAATCATATTGCAGTTGCTCTTGAATGCGCAAAGCCAAAAATAGCTAACCATGTCGAAGCCATGAAGGAAAGCATTGCCAATACTTGTCAAATTAATCGATCAGATGTCGGCATTACAGCTACCTCCGGTGAAGGCCTCACCTCGTTTGGAAAAGGTGAAGGAATTCAAGCAATAACTATAATCACTGTTAGTAAATCATGACTTTAATAGACAACCCTACACGATCAAAAATCAATAAAATTCATTTCATAGGTATTGGAGGCTCTGGAATGAGTGGAATTGCTGAAGTGCTTGTCAACTTGGGTTATGAAATCTCTGGTTCTGATATTCAGTCAAGCCCAATTACTGAAAAACTTGAAAAGATCGGCTGTCAAATTAGTTACTCTCAAAAGGCTGAAAATGTCACAGGTAAACAGGCGGTCGTTGTCTCTTCAGCTATTAATAAAAATAATCCCGAACTTCAGGAAGCAAGACACCAAAGACTATTGATTGTTCCTAGAGCAGAAATGCTAGGAGAGTTAATGCGATTTCGATTTGGGATAGCTGTCTCTGGAACGCATGGCAAAACAACGACAACAAGCCTTATTGTTCATATAATGAGTGAAGCTAAACTGGACCCTACTTACATTATTGGTGGAATTATTAATGCGACAGGGATGAATGCAAAACTTGGCAAAAGTGACTACCTAATCGCGGAGGCAGATGAGAGTGACGCCTCCTTTCTTCACCTTCAACCAATGTTAAGCGTCATTACAAATATAGATGAAGACCACATGTCAACTTATAACCATAACTACGATAATTTGACTGAGGCTTTCATCAGCTTTACCTCTAACCTTCCATTCTATGGCATTTGTGTTGCTTGTGTTGATGACAAAGGGGTTAAGAATATTCTTAAAAAAATTCATAGGCCAGTTTTAAGTTATGGATTTAGTGATTCAGCCGATGTAAAGGCTTCAAATGTATCGCAAAATGAAATGAAAATGTCGTTTGATGTAAGCTGTGTGAAGTATGAAAAAAGTTTTCCTATTTCACTCAACCTAATCGGCAGACATAACATCTTAAATGCACTTGCTGCAATAAGTATTGCTATTGAGCTTGATATTAAAATAGATGTTATTCAAAAAGCTCTATCCCATTTTAGTGGAGTATCTAGAAGACTAGACTATCACCAAAAACTTACTATCAACTCAAATAAGACTCCACTATTTGACGACTATGGCCATCATCCAAATGAAATATCTGAGGTAATAAGCACCTTGAGAAATACTTATCCAGACAAAAGGTTAGTTGTCATCTTTCAACCTCATAGATACTCTAGAACGAGAGATCTGTTTAATGAATTCGTTAGTAGTCTGTCTAAAGTTGATGCATTAATATTGCTCAATATATACTCAGCAAATGAAGCCCCAATAAATACAATTAGCTCATCAACACTTGCAGATTCTATAAGAAGAAGAAGTTCAATCGATCCAGTTGTTGCCAAAGATATTGCAGAAATAATTGAAATTATCCCAAATATCGTTACTGAGAATGATGTCATCCTTACCCTTGGTGCTGGTGATGTAAATAAAATTCCACATCAATTAAAAGATCATTTTTGTTAAAAAGACTCTATGCTTAAATTTAATGAGCCAATGTCAAAACACTGCTCTCTAAGGTCTGGAGGCGCTACCAGTGAGTTTTTTCAACCCACAAATATTGATGAGCTTTCAGAATTTTTAAAAAATAACAAAAAGCCGGTTCTTCTGGTTGGCTTGGGCAGTAATCTTTTAGTGCGGGACAGCGGCTTTAAGGGTGTCACGATCCATACAAAAAATCTAAAAGAGCTATCGATTTCGAAAAACTTAATTGAATCTGGTGCAGGCACCTCCTTGGCTAAACTTTCTAGATTTGCTCTCGCGCAACTTAAATATGGAGCTGAATTTCTGAGTGCAATCCCTGGAACTGTAGGCGGCGCTCTAGCTATGAATGCTGGTGCTTTTGGCTCTGAAGTCTGGCAGTACGTCAGCTCTGTCAAAACAATGAGCCTTTCTGGAGAACTCCAAAATAGAACTCCGAAAGACTATGAAATTTCATACCGTTCGACATTGCATCGATTCAAAAATGAATTTTTTGTAAGTGCTACTTTCGACTTTAATCTTGAGAAACAAAATGATAATGTTGGAGAGCTTCTCCAAAAAAGAAATTCAACTCAGCCAATTGGCTTGCCAAGCTGTGGAAGTGTATTTAAAAATCCTAAAAATCACTACGCTGCTCAATTAATTGAGGATAGTGGTCTCAAGGGTTTTTGTGTTGGAGGTGCATGCGTATCAGAGAAACATGCAAATTATATTATTAACCAAGATAATGCATCAGCAATGGACATTGAGAATTTAATTGCCCACATACAAGAGACGATCAAAGTGAAGCACAATATTGCTCTTGAAACCGAAATAATCATCATATGATTGCGGTTCTCATGGGGGGCTACTCCGCTGAGAGAGAAATTTCACTTCTCAGTGGGATGGCAGTCTATGATGCCCTTTCTAATTCTAAATTAGACTGCTTTGCATACGATCTTACTAAAGATAATCTCGATCAACTGTGGTCAAGAGAATTTGATCAAGCATTTATCGTTCTTCATGGCAGGGGCGGCGAAGATGGATTTATTCAATCTGAGCTTGAAAAAAACAATATTTCATATACTGGATCTGGCGCCAAAGCTTCAAAGCTATGCATGGACAAAGCTGCAACCAAAGATTTATGGAGCAATCATAAACTTCCCCTCTCAGCTTCGATCGTTGCAACAAAAGGTAAAGATTTAGACACAGTTACATTTCCCCTACCTTGGGCTGTCAAACCGACCCTAGAAGGCTCAAGTAATGGGGTTACAAAAGTATCGAAGGAGTCAGAACTTGATGCCGCACTTG